>Ga0115567_10000343_pt1 | contig 46780 bp, 50 predicted proteins | sample COGITO_mtgs_1204_2_FD_88679 | JGI IMG/M metagenome (GOLD analysis project Ga0115567, IMG submission 88679) | Pelagic marine microbial communities from North Sea - COGITO_mtgs_120412 | ecosystem: Environmental > Aquatic > Marine > Epipelagic | place: Germany:Helgoland, sampling site Kabeltonne...
ACCAAATAGTCAATTCAAATCTGAATATGGTACTGGGTATATCATACCGCTGCAGGCCTTGGGGTTTGATGGTGATATTTTATATTTAGCGACCCTCAAAGACTTTACTGCAGAGACTTCCAACAAAGAATTGAGTGTTGAAAAATTCGAGTTGTCAGAGGGGGAATATAAGCTTGTGAGCACCACTAATACTCAAGGGTTAGTAAATTCAGTATCTCAGTTAATTTATTTAGAAAAAGGCATGTTTGCGGTTAATAATTACAACGGTGGGGGTATTAATATCTTTGTTGAGAAAAATGCGAAATTATCTTTAATTCACTCGATTGACGATATAACAGCATTCAGTGGCATTATGACATACGGCAATAACCAGCTTTGGATTACTTACCCGAATTACACCATGCGCAGTTATAAAGTTGATTTATTTGATTTAGAAAAAATCAATGATATTTCATTAGCGACCATTTACACAGAACCTCTCGATACTAGTTCTTTACAAATCATAGGCGATGATTTACTTGTAGTTGGTTCGAGTGGGCTTATCAAAATTAATATAGAGCAAAGTAAATACGTATCAAATGAGTCACTATTTCATACTGGTGCCCCAATAAACGGGTTTGCCTATAAAAATAAACGGCTCTATGTACCAAGCCCTAACAATATCAATGTGCTAAATATCGAGAACCCTATTGCTCCAATTTTAGAAGCTCAAGTTCCCATTAATAGTTCTTCCCTCTATTCTGCAAAAAATTTATACGTGACTGGTGACAATATATCCCACCTACAATCTGGCCGCTCTTATAATGGTTTCTTAAGTTATCGACTAGAAAATAATATTCCAATATTAGATGCAGATTTAACAACCCAACAACCCTACTTTTCAGATTTTAGACGATTAATATCTGGTAATTCGTTATTCATAGGGATTGATGAAAATAAAATAGCGCGATTTGATTTGACTAGTAAAAATAGTTTAGCTGAATCACCTTATTACACGGAATCCATTGCACTAGAATGTGGGTATTGCTACCCATTTAAACCTGTAGCTGTGTCGGGTAACTTTTTGTATGTACAAGATTACACAGCGAAAACCTTGCACATTTATAACAATCCATTTGAAGAGATTGAATATGTGGGTAAACACGTTTTTGAATCAAATATTTATACAGTAAAAGAGCATAATGGATATATTATTCTTGGTGAATCCTCGAATAAAATTAAAATATTATTACCATTAGAAAATGGTATGTTAAAAGTCGTAAGTCAAATTAGTGGGCTGGATTATCGACCATATATTAAAATTTTTGGCGATTATATTATCACGATGAGTAACAGTGGCTACTTGCAGGAATTGTATGATATTAGTGAGCCTGAAAATCCCAAATTGGTTTATTCTACAGGATTATTGGAAGAGAAATTGTTATGGGATGATGATAACGACCAAGTAATTAACGACTATCTTTACACTCAAACTAGCCTTGGGCTAATTTCTATTTTTAAAATTAATCACCGGCCAGTATTCACTAAAACTGATTATGTAATTGATGAAGATACAACTCTCGAAGTCAATTTAAGCGGGTTAGATCCCGAACAAGATGAAATGTATGTTGAAGTTGTTCAAGAGCCTTTAAACGGAGTGATCCTTTTTGAGGCAGGTAGCCAACGTTACTCTTATCTCCCAAATTATAACTTTGCTGGAGAAGACAGCGCTAGGCTTAAGTTACTTGACTTGCATGGCAATTATGACGAATCTACAATTTCAATTCTCGTCAATGCGATTAATGATCCACCGGTCGCTAACGATCTAAACTTTGAATTAGACCAAGATACCAGCATTGAAGAGAGCTTATCTATTGTAGATCCTGATGATGATACTTTTGTCATTAATGTAATCCAAGAACCTGATTCAGGAACATTAAACGTTAATTTACAAGGTTCTTTCGATTATCAGCCTAATGTCGGCTTTTATGGTAAAGATTCTTTTTCATTAACTGTTCAAGATAACAGTAGTGCAGCAGTAACTATTCTAGTTAATTTATCTATTTTACAAGTTAATAATCCGCCTATTGCTGAAGATGTTAATGTGAAATTAGTCGAAGAAAATGATTACTCAAATACTTTACCTAAAGAAGATGCTGAAGGTGACAAGTTAAATTATTCTCTCAAAGATAATGCAGAAAATGGCACAGTTACTATTACTGCTGAAGGTAAATTTACCTATACTCCAAACACTTCCTTTTTTGGGGAGGATAAATTCACTTATGAAGTAACAGATACTTTTAATAACGTTGTCATTGGTGTTGTTTATTTGACCATAGAAGCTAAACCAGCTGTTGCTCCTATTACTAAAAGTGATACTTCTGGTGGAAGCCTTAATGCTTATATAGTGTTATTTTTGTTACTTATCTTATTCTTGAATAGATATTATTTTCAACGATCTGCGGAGATAGGTTCTAAGGTATCCCCACGAATAGTCTAACTAAATCAATAAAATATTAAAGTTGTAGGGAACATTTACGGCATTTGGTGATCAGTACTATCTAACCGGACAGGCATGTTAGTCATCGGTTACATGACATTTTTCAAACTACTCCTTTCGTCCACCCTACTTTTTTATTACAACTAAAAAATTTCGCTCGAAGGCAATGCTCTTCATCCAATTATTTACTCATTAATGAAATTCTAAGTATGCGTTTGCATATTTAATTACAGTTGAACGTCTGTACCAAAAATGGTACCTTGTTGTAATGAAGAAAAAAGCACTAAAGCGAGTTGTAGCTAAATTTTACAAGAATAAGGTGGGTAATGAGCCTGTTCGTGATTGGCTACTTGGTTTAGATAAGAAAGATAGAGTGAGTATTGGTTGGTTTAGATAAGAAAGATAGAGTGAGTATTGGAGCTGATATCCAGACAACTGAATATGGTTGGCCAATAGGAATGCCTACTTGTAGACCTATGGGGAATGGACTTCATGAAGTTAGAACCAGTTTAACTAACAATCGTATTGCTCGCGTTCTTTTTATTATTTATAGAAACAATTTAATTTTATTACACGGATTTATCAAGAAAACTGAAGCTACCTCAAAAGCAGATTTGGACTTGGCAAAAACACGTAAGAAGGAAGTAGAAAAATGACAGTAAATAATTATGTAGGCTCAACGTTCGATGATTTTCTAGAAGAAACAGGTGAATTAGTCGAAGTTAATGCTATTGCTATAAAGCGTGTTATTGCTTGGGAAATCAGCGAAAAAATGCGAATAGAGCATATATCTAAAATAAAAATGGCCGAAAAATTAGAGACTAGTCGTTCTGCACTCGATCGTTTATTAGATCCTACTAACACATCCATAACCTTGAACACTCTAGATCACGCAGCTAGAGCTATTGGTAAAAAAATCAATATTCAATTAGTTTCTGCATAAAATAATTGAATGGAGCGTAGTCAGGGACTCTATCAGAACACACACGTTAATTTTGGCGTAGCCATTTGGCTTCGCCAAAGCTTCCATACGATGGGTGTCCTTTTAGTGCTCCGGATGAAGAACATATTTGGGAGAGCGGCCTCTTTCTTAGCTGTTGACCAAAAATTTAAAATTAACGTGCGTGTCCTGCTAATTCTCATGTCCCCTGTTAATTCTCAAAGGCATGCGCTAGCGCTTACTGACATCCTTGTCAGTTTTTGACTCGAATCCCTTCGAGCCAGTTACTCTTTTTCAACAGCAAAAAAGAGTAACCAGAAAATGCCGCTCGCTACTAAAGATTCTTAACCGCACAAAAAGGCTTATTTTAGGGTCGCTACAAATGTGTCCATCCAACTTTCGCTCAAATGGCATCCTTGCCATTTGCCCCTAAAATAAGCCTTTTTGTGCTGAAACTTTAAATGCGGGAACCACAGCAGTGGCGGAGCCACCTAAGAAAAAAGCATCGGCTTTGCCGACAGAAAATTTTGGATGACTTCGCCATTAATTAACATGCGTGTCCTGATAATTCCGTGTCCTGATAATTCGTTTTGAGTCGAGGGAAAATCAAAAGCATCGGCGTTGCCGACTAAGAGTTTTGAATGGCTTCGCCAAAGCTTCCTTACGATGGGTGTCCTGTTAGCTTGGTGTACCCAAAGCTTCCTTACGATGGGTGTCCTGTTAGCTGAAACTTTAAATGCGGGAACAGCAGTAGCCGAGCCACCTAAGAAAAAAGCATCGGCTTTGCCGATAGAGAATTTTGGATGGCTTCGCCATTAATTAACATGCGTGTCCTATTAATTTTACTATTAATTTTATTCGCAGTTTAATAAGAAATTAAAGCGCAGTGAGTTACTGGATTTCATGCGCCAGCAGAATTTAAATAGTCAAGCCAACCCTGCAAAGTAGATTCTCTCAATCTGGGATTTTTTTCAAGAACATCAGTAATACTACAAGTAATTGTTTTGTGTTTTATTTCTTGAAGTAATAACTTAGATATTTCACTTAAATTAGGTTCAATAAATACATTTGAATCCACATTATCGTCAGGCCTAATGAAAAATGCCGAAATTATAGCGATAATCTTTGGTGTGTCAGGGTTATCAAGATTAGCGTTATCTAAAAGATTACGAATTATATTTTCCCAGTCTTTAATGGAATAGTACTTAGAGAGGCTATGTTCATTGCCTTTATATGACAAATTGTTCGATATTTCGAATAATAATTGATGTGGTGTTTCGGTCAAATATAAGTATTTAATACTTTCATTTTTTATACCGTTTTCAATCTGTTTTATCACCTCACCTTGAATATCTCTAACCTTAAAAGATTCCATCCTAGTTAAAAAATTGTTGAGCATTTTAAGATCATTTTGAATCAAAAATTTAAAACCGATAAGCATAAGTCTCTTTTGTTTCGAAAACCTAAAGTTCAGATGGGCCCAGTCGAATAATGCAAATAGACCTCTGTAGTTCTCAACGTAATTTGAGAAAGTGAATTCAAACTCATAAACATCACCATTATTAAAGCGCCTTTCAACCGTTCTAAATACACCAATAAATAGTGAAGCTAAGATTTTTTGATCATAATGGCTTTCATTTTTTATCCAGTACTGTTTGCTAAAGCAAATTGTGCGTTCAACCCACAATTGACTATCAATTAATTGGGTAATAAATTCTTGATTGGCTTTATCTAAGTTACGTGAATTTTTATATTTTATAATAGAATTCATAACTACTTGGTCACTTAATTCTCCTGTGGATAATTGTTCTTTTAAACATCGACCTATATATGAAATATATGCGGATTCACTCGCAATCTCTTGATGATTATCTGATGAATAGTGATGCTCATCTTTATCAAAAGAAGGCCAGCGTGGGAAAATTTTATTCATAATGCCATCGATAGAATAGCCAGTTGAATTATTCGGCATTTCATTTCTAAATAAGCTTCTTAATTTTTCCTTATCAGCATTAAGATCGTCTTTATGATTAAAAGGATTTTGAACACCATCAATTAATTCCCTTTGATAAAGTTTTATTAGGGTATAAAGGTGGGGGGATGTTTCCCTAATGGTTTGAAACAGAATCAGGTTAATTAAATCAATTTCACCAATTAACCTACCTTTACTCCATATTTCATCGACCCTTCGGCATATCTGTTTAAGGCTTCTAGGTGTTTTTACTAGAGTGTTCAAAGCAGAGCCTACTCTCTGCATTGAAGGTGTATAGTGAGAGTCAAGTGAGTTTTGAAGATTGAATGGTTTATCATAAGAGTTAAGTAAATATATATTATTTCGATAAGCGCGTTTAACCCAAACACTTATAAGTGCATCAAATGCTCCCATATGATTTTCGATACTCAAATCTTCACGATAATCACATACACGGCTTGTTATATATGCACTTTCTTTTGAGTAGCCCACATTAACAATAAAGCTAATAGACTTTGTTTCTTTCAATTTATCTAATAGCACCGCTAATTGATTACAGAATTCGAGTGATTTCTCGTTCCTATCAATATCTTCAAGAATAATTAGCAGTTTTATTTGCAAATGACTCAAGATGCTATCTAACTCTGAGATTTGCCTATTGTATGAAGATTCAAATTTGTTGGATAATTGATTGATGAAGTTATACCAACCACCTTTTGCCTTTAGAGCATTCTGGTAATTTGACGGTAGCGGTTGGAATGCACTTGTATCAATTTTTTCACTTAGTTTTTCAATAATTATAGTTAAAATTTGGCTACCTATAGAATGGTGATCCCGCCCCCAATTATCAACTTTTACGGTTATCCAGCTTTGCAACTCCAGTTCATTACAAATGATATTAGTAATACTTGATTTACCGGAGCCATATGCTCCGCATAAGGCAATTTGACTAGAGTTTTGATTAACAGAAGTTAATCTTGCAATTATTCTGTCTACATAGATGTGTCTATCGAATAATAAAAATTGATCGTTTTCAACGGGGGACTCTGCGGCGATCCATTGCTCCCACTGATTACTTTTCAATTGTTCGTTTTCTATATTTTTCTTAGGCCTTGGTACTCTGAAATTTAAAGTAACGTGAATAAGATTTATTGTAATTAGAGAAATCACGAATATTAATATTGGCAACTCTAGAAAATAATTTGACGATACATTTTGCGTTAATAATAAAGCTAATATGACTAGCCAAACTGAAAAATACAAAGGTGGATACTTAATTGATGGAGAAAAAACCCGTTTGGTGTTTAATACGTTAGCTGTAATAAGTAACTTCTGAATTATCAACGCTAATAAAAATGGGAATATGCATGCTATAAATAAAGGGAGAGAGGAAATAAAAAATGAATACTCCTCAATGAATTTCTTTAAAAATTCACTACGTGAAATAAAGGTTATAAGTAATAAGCTTGCTGCAGCAAGTAGAGTTAAATCGAAATATCGCCTAATCATCAATTTGAATAAATCCATTTTATTGTCTTTGTGAAGGGAATTTTTTAAATAGTGTTGTTTGGTGTGAAGATTTCAACTGTCATCATAATGGTAACTAAATTATCAATAATTGCAATCAAGGGGTAACAATCAATAGGTTGTAATTCTATCGGGACACGCACGTTAATTTTGGCGTAGCCATTTAAAACTCTAAGTCGGCAACGCCGATGCTTTTGATCTACCCTCGAATGAATGCTCGCCACCAATTTACTCATTTTTGTAGGTCAATCGCATGGATAGGCGATTGAGTAATAGTTCGTCGGGAACGATTTATTACGACCTGCAAAAATGAGTAAATTGGTGGATGAAGAGGATTGTGTCGAGCGGCGTCTTTTTGGTTACTTTTTCTTTGCTGTAGAAGAAAAAGTAACTGGCTCGAAAGGATTCGAGTCAAAAACTGGCAAGGAGGCCAGTAAGCGTTAGCGCATGCTCTGTGCACAAAGTGCATGTTTTAAAACCCCAAACACAGTATAAATTGCCGAACAATTCCCCCCATCCCCCCTAAATCCCTATAAAACAGTCTATTTACGGCTGTAAGCCAAATAAATCTTGTACAAAAAGTCCAGTTTATATACAATCCGCGCCGCTTAAAACAGTCACTACTTTTAGTTCCTTGTCTCTATATGGCTTGACTGTGCTATCGAGGCTACAACCGTGAGGAGCAACATATATGCGTCATTATGAAATCGTATTTATGGTTCACCCTGACCAGAGTGAACAAGTTCCAGGTATGATCGAGCGTTATACTGGAATTCTTACCCAAGAAGGCGGGGTTATTCACCGCTTGGAAGATTGGGGCCGTCGTCAATTGGCTTACCCAATCGATAAACTTCATAAAGCACACTATGTCTTAGTAAACGCTGAAGCTACTGCTGAAGCTGTTGAAGAGCTAGAAACTGCTTTCCGTTTTAATGATGTTGTTCTGCGTAACCTTGTTATGCGTACCAAAGAAGCTGTTACTGAACAGTCACCTATGGCTAAAGAAGAACGTCGTGAAAAGCGTGATGAAAAACCTTATGAAAAGTCTGCTGAAAAACCGGCCGAAAAGCCTGCTGATGCTGCCGTTGAAGAAACAGCCGCTCCGGCTCCTGCAGAAGAAGGGGATAAATAATGGCTCGTTTTTTTAGACGTCGTAAGTTCTGTCGTTTTTCTGCTGCTGATGCTCCTGCGATAGATTTTAAAGATATCGCAATGTTGAAAAACTACATCACTGAAAGTGGTAAAATTGTACCTAGCCGTATTACTGGAACTAGCGCGAAATATCAGCGTCAGTTGTCAACTGCAATTAAGCGTGCGCGCTTCTTGGCGTTGCTTCCATATACTGATTCTCACAAGTAATCATAGGTAGCAAAGATGGATATTATACTATTAGACAAGATCGCTAACCTAGGCGGCTTGGGTGACAAAGTCACTGTAAAATCAGGTTACGCGCGTAACTTCTTGTTTCCGAAAGGTAAAGCAGTTCCCGCTACTAAAGTAAATGTAGAAAAATTTGAAGCTCGTCGTGCTGAGTTGGAAGCAAAAATTGCTGAACAACACGCTGCAGCACAGGCTCGTGCAGATAAAATCGCTGCGTTGGGTGAAGTGACTATCGCTTCTCCTGCTGGTGATGAAGGTAAATTGTTTGGTTCTGTCGGTACACGCGATATAGCTGCTGCAATTACTGCTGCTGGTGTTGAAGTGACTAAATCTGAAGTTAAATTACCTGTTGGTACTTTACGTGAAACGGGCGAATTCGAAATCGATTTGCAAATTCACTCAGACGTTACTACTACTATCAAGTTGATTATCATTCAAGAAGCCTAATCGCTTTTTGTTTTGACTATCTAAAAACACCGCTAATTTAGCGGTGTTTTTTTATGTCTGTAGTTTGAGAATATACTCAGGTTAGCAAAAACCTTCACTTCCCTTGTTCATAGGCTTCTTTAATCCACATTAATAATTCATCATCAATTTGATCTATGTCGGTGAGCTGTACTCTATGAGTGCACATAGCGCCAAAAGGTCCTGATGTTTCGAGCCTCTCATTATAGGGTTTGTCGTTAAATTTCAGGCCTAGGTCGATGCGTTTTTTGGTCGAAGGCTGAATAAGCGCAAATTGTCGTTTTACTCGCATGCTTACTGCCGATTTTTTAGGTGCAACTTCGACGTCGGCGCCAAATTTTGTGATGACAGCGTGTAGCTTGTCGAAGATTGGTTTGAGGGATTCTTTGCCTTTATACTGATTGATAATTAAATCATCAGTATTGAACGAGCCTGCATCGGTTTCACGAACCTTCAAGGTAATAAAATTCGCAAAACCATGAGTAATACCATGCTCTTTTTTGAGAAAAGTCATGTATTCGCCATGTTTGCTAAACGCCTGTTGAGACAACAGCAGCTTCCATTGGTCGAGTGTTTTACCGGTTTTTTCTAGTAAATTTTGTTCCATAACTCTTCCTCGCTTTCTAGGTTAGATTATTATTTGTGTTGTAGCCGCTTTTTCCATTCAGGATCAAGACCAATGGCGTTGGTTGCCAGTTTAATTGTCGGAGTTTCAACCTGACCATAAATAACCTTAAGCATAGTATCTATTGTGACATCGGTATTTGGTCTTTGTTGTAACAGGAATTCATCATCTAGTGTGATGTCTCCCGCCTGCAACACACGGTAATACCAACCGTTGATTCTATGTTGGCTAATAAATTGGTTTAAGTCGGGTTGTTTGAACTTAACATCAATTTACCAGAAGGGGATACGCGGTGAGCTTACTTGTAATATGGCGCTACCTAGGTGGTAGATATCGCCAATACATACATTGTGTTCGTTCATCTTTGTGGCAGATAGGTTTTCACCTATTGCTCCTGGCTTGGCTTGTTTATGCAAAAGAGGGTAACGTTTGATGATCTTTTCGTAGCTACTCAATGCATACTGATGTAAGGCCTTCTCTGGGCCGCCATGGAAACGTTTATCGGCCTGAATATCGCCTAGTATGCCTAATTCATCCACAGATACGTTGTCTACTGATTGTTTATAGATGCCGGTTGGACTGCGCTTTTTACCAATCTGAGTTAGTTTTCCCGTATATAAACCAATGATTTTCATAACTATTCTCACCAATTTTAATTATTATTTTTGTGCTTTAAACCTTTGTGATCTACTCTGCGACTAATCTTTTAACACATCAAGAGTAAGACCTTAGATTGACTACACAAGGAAATGTCGTTGCTGCCCAGCATAAGTTTGCCTCACAAAGTGAGTGGGACTTAATAAAAGCTGTGCAGGGCGGAGATAAACAAGCTTATAACCGATTGTATCAAGAGTACATTGGGCAAGTGTATGGACTGTGTTTTCGACTGACAGGTGAAAAGATGTTAGCTGAAGATGCAGCGCAAGAAGTGTTTATTCAATTGTGGCGAAAAATTGGCAACTTTAAAGGTGATAGTAAGTTTTCAACCTGGCTGCACACAGTGACGTCTAACATCACGATTTCTTACATACGTAAACAAAAAGGTTGGCTGCAAAAGATGTTTAATATTGAGGACTCTGTTGCCATGAATGCGGAAGCTGAAGAGTCTAGCAGTAGCGTTGATATCGAAAGTTATGTGGCAAGGCTGCCTGAAAGAGCGCGGATTGTATTTGTGCTTCATGCAATTGAAGGCTATAGACACGAAGAAATTGCCACTATGACCGATATGGCAGTGGGCTCGAGTAAAGCGCAGTTTCATCGCGCCAAGCATTTGCTGAAGGAGTGGATGGGTTATGAGTAAACCTAATTTTGAACAGGCGTTAGCGGAGCAGTTGGCTGATGTGAATAAAGAGCAACAGCCAGATAGAGACTTATGGCCGGGCATCGAGTTGGCCTTGTCGAGTGAGACGCCAAATTTATCACCGCCGGTTGCGAGAACGAAAATGTACTTGATTGCCGCTACGGTTGCCATGTTTGCATTAATTGGCTGGTTATCAGTTAACCAGCAGCCTGTTTCGTTAACAGGTGATGATTTAGTGGCATCTTTAAGCGAACAGCATTTAAAGCAAAAAAATGCGTTATTGGTTAGTTTTCAAGATCAACCGGCCCTGACTCAAAATTGGCAACAGCAACTATCTGAATTAGATGACGCCGCTGATGCCATAAAAATGGCGTTAGAAAATGAACCAAATAATATGGCGCTATTAAAGATGCTACAGAGTGTGCATCAACAACAAATTAATTTAATTGAGCGCGTACATTCACCAAAATGGCAACAATGGTCACAAATTTAACGTGCTGAATTTTTAGGAGTATCAAAATGAAAAAGTTATTAATTTTTGCTGGGCTGTTATGTTTGAGTTGGACTGCTTTAGCGGATGAAAAAATTAATCGTACACTGGATGTATCGACAACCCCCTATGTACAAATTGAGCATGTGAATGGTGCAGCCAAAGTGATTGCGTGGGATAAATCCGAAGTAAAAGTAACCGGTACTTTAGGAGATAGAACAGAAAAGTTTATCTTTGAAAAAGACGATAATGAAGTGCTCATCAAAATCAAAGTAAAGAGTAATAATGGTTGGAACAACTGGGGGTCGGATAATGGCGACGACTTAGAAATATTCGTTCCTCGTCTAAGTAAAGTGTACTACAGCGCGGTGAATGCTGACGTTGAACTTGAGCAAGTAAGGGGTGGGGCAAGGGTTGAAACAGTTAACGGCTCTATTGATGTAAGAGAGTTGGCTGGGCGAATTCGCCTAGAATCAGTCAATGGGCGAATTACGGCAGATAGTTTAGAGGGTGACGTAAAGATAAGCACAGTAAACGGCGCGATAAAGTCCCGTAGTTCAAAAGGTAAAGAAGACTCTTACGAGTCGGTGAACGGCAGTATTGAAGTCTTTAGTGAAAGCGGTGATATTAACGTAGAAACTGTCAATGGCGATATTGAGTTGGAGCTTGGAAAGGTCAATCAATTGAATATGGATACCGTAAACGGCTCTATCGAGGCGAAACTAGAACTTGAGAACAATGGAGAGATTGAAGCGTCATCAGTGGGTGGCTCGATTTATCTTTATCTACAAAGCGATGTTTCAGCAAGATTTGATATTGAAGGCCACGCTGGTGGAAATATCACTAATGATTTGTCTAATGATAAAGTGCAAAAAGCCAAGTACGGTCCGAATCGCTGGTTAAAATTCTCATTAAATGGTGGCAGCGCCAAGGTGAATGTATCAACAGTCAGTGGTAGGGTGAAATTAGATAAGAAATAACCGTAGAATAAAAAAGCCCAATATTGAATCAGGACAACCATCATCGCTTAGGACAAAAAGGTTATAAATGGTTGTTGAGTTTTCTGATGTTAATAACTTAAGTAAAAGCCATTTGTGATGGCTTTTACTATTTCTGGCTTAGGATCAGCGGATAAAATATAGTTTAATTTAAGCTGCGCGCTCAACGGCAATACTCGCTAATCCTATTAATGCATTTTTATATTCTGAATTGGGCAGGCTATCTAATGCTTTAATTGCCTTTTCAGATGCATCAACAGCAAGTTCTTTGGTGTATATTAATGCGCCAGTTTGGTCCATTGCTGACATGATCTCAGTGAAATGTTGTAACCCATTTCCGGATTCAATAGCCTCTTTTATAAGTGTTTTTTGTTGTTCATTGCCGTGCCACATTGCATACAATAAAGGAAGGGTGGGTTTGCCTTCGGCTAAATCGTCACCCACATTTTTTCCCATTACTTCGGGATCAGCTGCATAGTCAAGAATATCATCTACTAACTGGAAAGCCGTACCCAAGTACTTTCCATACTCTTGCATCGCCAGTTCTATTTCTTCATTTTGGTCAGTTAATACAGCTGCAAGTAAGGTAGCCGCTTCAAATAAACGGGCTGTTTTACTATAAATTACCTGCATATAGCTTTCTTCACTGGTTTTAGGATCGTTACAGTTCATCAGTTGCAGCACTTCACCTTCTGCTATCACGTTGGTGGCATTAGATAAAATTTCCATCACGCGCATACGTTTTAAACTCACCATCATTTGAAACGAGCGAGTGTAAAGAAAGTCACCGACTAATACGCTGGCTTGATTGCCAAACACTGCATTGGCGGTTTCTTTACCGCGGCGCATAGTGGATTCGTCGACTACGTCATCGTGAAGTAAGGTGGCAGTGTGAATAAACTCGATGATTGCTGCCAAGGTATGATGCTGATTTGTTTGAATATCAAGGGCTCTAGCGGCGAGCACAGTCAAAAGTGGTCTTAAGCGCTTGCCACCACTATTGACGATATAAAAGCCTAATTGATTAATCAAGGATACTTCTGAATCGACTTGTTGCTGGATGAGCCCGTTGACTGCCAACATATCTTTATGAGCGAGTTGATTAATCGTTTCTAATTTCATACTGCCGTTTTTACCCATTTTTAAATGAAATTCAGTTGTGAGCTGTAGCTCAGCAGTTGGATTTTACAGAAATTTATCGGGGTATCCAGTACCACTTTGGCTTGGATGTGCGAAAAATCTTGGGCTAGCGTAAAGCGTTTGATAATTAACCAAATTAATTCAGAAATGGACTTGCTTGGTGTTATCGGTTCACGTACAATTCGCCGCCTGTTTTTGAATATAAGTGTCAAGAGACACAGTGCGGAGTTTAATTATGTACGCGGTTTTCCAAAGTGGTGGTAAACAACACCGTGTGGCTGAAGGTCAAACCCTTCGCTTAGAAAAAATCGAAATGGCTCCAGGTGAGTCAATACAATTCGATGACGTCTTAATGGTAAGTAATGGTGATGATATTAAAATTGGTACCCCTTTTGTAAGTGGTAGCAAAGTTACAGCTGAAGTTGTAACGCACGGACGTGGCGAGAAAGTAAAAATCGTTAAGTTCCGTCGCCGTAAACATTCACGTACCCAAATGGGTCATCGTCAGTGGTTCACGGAAGTGAAAATCACTGGTATTAGCGCTTAATAGGAGTAATTACAAATGGCACATAAAAAAGCTGGTGGTAGTACTAACAACGGCCGTGATTCAGAAAGTAAACGCCTAGGTGTTAAGCGTTACGGTGGTGAGTCAGTTTTAGCCGGAAACATCATTGTTCGTCAACGTGGTACTAAATTCCACGCGGGTAGCAATATGGGTATCGGCAAAGATCATACTTTATTCGCTTTATCAGATGGTAAAGTTCAGTTTGAAGTAAAAGGTCCTAAAAATCGTAAATTTGTGAGCATTGTTGCTTAATAAGCAAGATCTCATAGATTTTTTAAAAGCCCCGCTTTATGCGGGGCTTTTTGTTTAAGTCTTAAAAATAGTCTGCGCTGCAATTTCTAGTACGAACAGACTATACTCGATTCAATTGAGTCATATTCAAGGTGTTGTTAAGTAATGAAATTTGTAGATGAAGCTGATATCCGTGTTGATGCAGGTAATGGCGGTAATGGTGTCGTCGGTTTTCGCCGCGAAAAATACGTGCCTGATGGTGGTCCAGACGGTGGTGACGGCGGTGACGGCGGTAGTATCTATTTGGTTGCAGATGAAAACTTAAACACCTTGATAGATTACCGTTTTGAACGATTCCATCGCGCTGAGCATGGTAAAAAAGGCCAAAGTGCTAATTGTACCGGTCGCGGCGGTGTTGACTTAGAAATAAAAGTACCCGTTGGAACCCGAGCAACTGACAGTGAGACGGGTGAAGTGCTGGGCGATTTGACTAAGCATATGCAACGTATGAAAGTGGCGCAGGGCGGTTATCATGGCTTAGGTAATGCGCGTTTTAAAACCAGTACTAACCGCGCGCCAAGGCAAAAAACAGACGGGACACCAGGTGAGGTAAGACACCTAAAATTAGAGCTGATGCTACTTGCCGATGTGGGCTTGCTTGGCATGCCTAATGCTGGTAAATCTACCTTTATCCGAAGTGTTTCTGCTGCCAAACCTAAAGTAGCTGATTATCCCTTTACGACATTGGTGCCAAACTTAGGAGTTGTACGTTTAGATTCTATGCGTAGTTTTGTCATCGCCGATATTCCTGGTTTGATTGAAGGTGCAGCCGAAGGTGCAGGTCTTGGGATCCAGTTTTTAAAGCATTTAGAGCGCTGTAGAGTGTTGTTACATTTGGTGGATTTGATGCCAGCAGATGGCTCAGATCCTGTTGAAAATGCTAAAGCTATTGTCGCAGAACTTGAAAAATACAGCCCGAAATTAGCTGCTAAGCCACGTTGGTTAGTATTCAATAAAGTTGATTTGATGCTCGAAGAAGAAGTCAACGAGTTGTGCAAGCAAATTGCAAGTGCACTTGAATGGCAAGGCGAGTATTTTCAAATTTCAGCCTACCAAAAAATTGGTACACAAGCTTTATGTATGAAAGCTATGGACTTTATTGAGGCAATGCCTGATGAAGTGATACCTGAAATCAAAGACGAAGAATCTGGGTTCAAATGGGATACTTATCACAAAGATACACTCGAAGATGCCTACGATGATGACGACTTCGATGACGATGACGACGATTCTGGAGTAGAGGTGGTTTACACCAAGAGATAGTGATGACTCGCGTCATTCCTATAATGCGTATGGCGCGCAATGATCCTGCAGTGATGTTTCGCTGGGTGTTGGGATTAAATCAAATTCATTCTTGGTGGCGAGTAAATTTAGATCATCAGGTGATATTTTTAGTGCCGCGGTGATTAAGTTTTTCGCCGCCATGATGCACCCTTCTTGAACTAAGGCATAGCCGTAATTATTCAGATATTCTGGATTTTTGGACGCATATTTATATCCTTTGCTAAACCATTTTGCTGTTTGATCTGATTGATTAAGGTAATGGTTGCCCAGCAAAAAATAAGACAACCATTCTTGAGGCCAAACTTTGGTCGCTGTGGTTAAGTAATTAATTGCTGCTCCATTTAAGCCCACGGTGAGCATATCGTGAGCCGCTTTAGTGTATATAAATGAGTCTAAGTACGAGTAAGTTTGTTCTGACTCTAACAAAGCTAATATCCAGTAGTTTCCTCTTTGCCACACTCTTTCAAATAATTCGTAGGACATCTCATGTGCTTGTGTCTCACCTGTATGTACGATGATTTTTTTTTCTGTTTGGTCATAACCAATCACTAAGGCGTAATGCCACATTGGAAACCATGATGTGGCCACATTTTGGAAAACAATTACCGGCACGTTGTCATCAATAAGTGAAAATAGTGTCTCGAAATCAGATTGGGTTGAATAGGGTAGCAGCCCATATGATCTGGCGGCTGATATCAATTCGAGTTGTAAACTGCCTTCTCGTTTTGGAATAAACAAACTCGGTGCGATGTCCTCTGGTGTAGTCGAATGACCATAAAAATTGAGAGCTTCTGATAAAGTGGTGGGACCGCAATAGAAATCTTGTTGGGGGTAAAAAGGTACATCTTTTATCAGCTTGCTTGTACTGATATTATTCAGAATAGTGTTACTTAGTCTTTCTGTTTGAGGCGTACTTTGACAACCTTGTAATAATAGCAGTGAACCAGTTAACGCACTGATCCACCACATATTGTTAAACATAGAAGCTAAGCTACTTATTAGATGGGGCGAATAAACGGATAAACGTCGGTAATACCCATTAAATCAAGTACCGCAACCACAACAAGTACAGTAACAATTGTTCCGACAATTCCTCCTGCAGGCGCCTCGTTTAGCTGTTTATTTAATTCACTTACCTCATAAGGTGTCATAGCATCTAGCCTATTCAGCGCATCTTCCTTGCTTACGCCTAATGCAATTAATTTATTTTGCACGGTGGCATCATCTAGCATATTCAGAACGTCTTGCTTATTATAGTTAAACTGCTGAAATTGAATAACTTGCTCAGACGAGTAGACTCCGGCATGTGATACACCTGACAACGCAATGCTTATTAATGCTGCACAGGATAAAGATTTTAAATGTTTCATTCCATCTCCAAAAATTAATTTTAATATTGCTTAGGCAAATTTCAAGGCACCGATAATATATTTATGGGTATATTAGCTTAGCTGCGTGCCATCATATCTAATAACCAACACTATGTTTAGCCTTATTAGATACTCTAAGCCTTTACCCTATATTTTGTAAATGCTGCCGAGGTCGACTGTGTCAACTCTACGTTAAGTTGTGTACCATTACAGCCATTATGAACCATGTAAATAATGAAAAATGAAGATATCAATGATTGCCGCGATGGCCAATAACCGTATTATTGGTGCCAATAATGCTATGCCATGGCACTTACCAGCAGATTTAAAACACTTTAAAAAAATCACTCTAGGTAAACCGATTATTATGGGTCGTAAAACCTACGCCTCAATAGGCAAGGCGTTACCTGGGCGTCTCAATATAGTCGTCAGTTCTGATGTCGATTTTAATCTAATAGATGCAACTGTGGTACACAGTTGTGAACAGGCAATTGATGTTGCCGCAACACATTGTACAAGTCAGAAAGTTAACAATCCGGAAGTGATGATAATTGGTGGCGGTACCATTTATGAGCATTTTTTGGGATTTTGCCAGCAACTGTATTTGACTCAAATCGAGTTGGAAGTTAATGGAGATACTTTTTTTCCTGATTACGCTGCAAAGTATGATTGGCAAGAGATAGATAATGAACTTCATCAGGCAGGGCCATTAAACCCCTATACCTACCGTTTTATTACTCTTGTAAAACAGGCTGTTTAGGTTTCGAAAGCAAAGTAAAAGTATATAAATAGCCGTAAATGGCGGTGAATAAAATACTAGGTGCTACCGTCAGCCATAAGTTAGGCGTTTGGTTAATCCAGTTAACAGTAATAGCAATGCTGGACTGAATGGCTATAGGCAACAAAGGCGCTAACAGACTGCCAGGGATAACGTTGTTACTGAGGTATTTGGCCGAATTATCTAGGGCATTTTTAAATGTTTTAAAAATAGCAATATTTTGCGAAGTTTTGGAATGCACAGTGCAGATAATAGGCACTACAAATATCAGAGATACGTAACTTTCACCAAATCTAGCGACAGACTTCTCTAAAATGAAAGTAAATAATAACGTAATGGTTGCGCTTAGTATTCCTTGCACAAATGCCGACCTAAGCACCAATGCCTGATCATCCGTAACCAAGCTGTTAGCCCAATAAGTCCAAACGAAGTAAAAGCTAAAGGAGATAACAGCTGAAAAAATCAATCTTAGTGTAGAATTCATTAGGGCAATCTTGTGTAGATTAAAGTTGATGACAGAAAATACTCACAACAATACTGTTTAGGGAATGTTATTGGATTATGCTATTTATTTTTTTGAGCTACAATAAGCCTTCATATCAATTCGACACCTTAGGAATAAAAGAATGGCAACAGTAACATTGCAAGGCAATGCGTTTAATACAGTAGGTGATTTACCCAAAATTGGTACTAAGGCTCCTAGTTTTACTTTAGTGGAAACTGACTTATCAGAAACAACATTGGCAGATTACGCAGGATCAAAACTTATCCTGAATATTTTTCCTTCAGTTGATACAGGTGTGTGCGCCACTTCAATCCGCACATTTAATCAAAAAGCTAGCGATTTGCATAATACCAAAGTGTTATGTGTATCTGCCGATTTACCTTTTGCAGCAGCGAGATTTTGTGGTGCAGAAGATATTAAAAATGTAGCCACAGGCTCTAGTTTTAGAGGAAGTTTTGGTGCTGATTATGGTGTGAGTTTCAAAGATGGTCCTTTAGCTGGATTATTGTCTCGTAGCATAGTGGTGATTGATGAAGAAGGCACAGTTATTCACACTGAACAGGTCGCTGAGACTACTGAAGAACCAGACTATGCGGCAGCCACAGCTGCATTGTAATCCTTCTATAAACTTACTTTAGTAACTAAAAAAAGCCTCAAATGAGGCTTTTTTGCATTTTTTGTTGTTGTATAGTATTTAACTAAGTTTATTAAATAAAGCCTCTAAGTTTAAACCTTTGTGACCTAACATGTCTCTGAGACGGCGTAAGGCTTCAACTTGTATTTGGCGCACTCTTTCACGAGTCAAGCCAATCTCTATACCTACATTTTCTAAGGTTGAAGGTTCATAACCTAAAAGCCCAAAGCGTCTTGCTAATACTTCACGTTGCTTAGGATTAAGGTCTTCTAACCACATGATGATATTTAGTTTGATGTCTGAATCTTGTAGAACTTCCTCAGGACCATGACCCCTATCATCAGCTATAACATCCAGTAAAACCTTGTCGTTTTCACCGCCTATAGGTGTATCAACTGAGGTAATTCTTTCGTTTAATCGCAACATTTTGGTAACGTCATGAACAGGCTTGTTTAGTGATTCAGCAATTTCTTCTGCGGTAGGCTCATGGTCAAGTTTTTGTGCCAGTTCTCTGGCTGCGCGCAGGTAAACATTTAATTCTTTCACTACATGAATGGGTAAACGGATGGTGCGAGTTTGGTTCATGATTGCCCGTTCGATGGTTTGTCTAATCCACCATGTCGCATAGGTTGAAAATCTAAACCCTCGCTCTGGATCAAATTTTTCGACCGCTCGAATAAGGCCTAAATTTCCCTCTTCGACCAAATCAAGTAACGCTAAACCACGATTATTGTAACGTCTGGCAATTTTGACTACTAAACGAAGATTACTGACGATCATACGTTTTCGTGATGCCTCGTCGCCTTTTAAGGCTCTTCGTGAAAAATAGACTTCTTCTTCGGCAGATAATAGTGGGGAAAATCCAATTTCACCTAAATACAATTGAGTCGCATCGAGGTTTTTGGGCTTATCTTCTTTATTGGCTAAAATATCTTCTAATTGTTCTTCGGCTTTTTTTTCGGCTTTGGCAAGTTCTCGCTCTACGGCATCTTCAATATCGCTGAAAGCATCAACTTCGACTAAAACTGTTTTTTCTTGACCCATGATTGTAACTCCTTAACGGTAGTGTTTTTCAACTTCTCCTCATATACTTTTATTATTTATTGTTATTATCTGCTGGGTAGATAGCGCAAAGGATCAATGGATTTTCCTTTGTACCTTACTTCAAAATGAAGCTTAACCTTATCGGTTCCACTTTTACCCATAGTGGCAATTTTTTGGCCTGCCGTTACCCACTGCTGTTCTTTTACTAACATATTGTCATTATGTGCATAGGCCGTTAAATAAGCGTCAGAATGCTTGATAATGACTAATTTTCCAAAGCCACGTAATGCATCGCCCGTGTATACTACTTTCCCATCGGCGGCTGCCAAAATTGGCATCCCAAGTTTCCCTGAAAAATCTAAGCCTTTGTTGCCTTGTTCTTTGACCGAAAAACCACGTGAAACTGTTTCAAATGTAGGCCAATGCCAACTCTTAACTCGATCAGGAAATTGACCGTTAGCAGATCCAATTGAATCTGTGTTTACATTTTGTTCACTTTCACCATACGCCTGCTTTTTCGGTGGGTCAACAGCTTGATTTACAATTGTTTTTGAAGTCTGACCAGTGGTCTTGTTTGGCTTTAGGAGTATTGACTTTGACAACTCGACTAGAGTTAAAAGTTGCCCGGGTTGTATCTGATACGGGGGCGCGATCTTATTTATTCTTGCTAGGTCTCTATAATCATTACCCGAATACCAAGCAATAGAATATAAGGTATCCCCAGCTTTAACTCGATAGGTCTTAGCAGAATAGGCTTGCTGTTCAAAATCTCTAAATGTTTTACCTTGATAAAGCTCTGAGACTGGGGCAGGTTGACTGCGGTGTGAGCAACTGAAAGTGATAAAGCAGCATAATGTGATCGCTAAATATAGTGATAGATATTTAAACCAAGCAGTTTTTTGGTTAGATATATTCATTAATTATCAGTGGGGGTATGGCCTAATTTTTCTAGCACAATAACCATTCCCATACCTAATATCATCAACATAATGGCGTACCACATGTAAGCTGGTTGTGTGTTTAGTGTTTCAAATGTGTGGGGCAGTATATTGTTTTGCACCAAAGGGATCTCTTTACCATGGCGATCAATCACCGACTCAATGGTTTGTTTCCAAGGCCAAACCTTATTCAAAGAGCCCAACATAAACCCACCTAGCAAAGCTAATGTCATGGTTTTATAATGCTTAAACATCCAGCTTAGTACATGGGAAAAACTCAATAAACCAGCCACACATCCACCGGCAAATAGAGATAACGTTAGAAATTGCAATTCCTTCACTGCTATTAACATCGGCGCATACATTCCCAGAAGCAGCAATATAAAGCTGCCAGAAATGCCCGGTAAAATCATGGCACAGATAGCAATCATGCCAGATAAAAATACGATGAAAGGGGATGTTTCGATAGTTGTAGGGCTAATAGTTGTAATAAAAAACGCCCCGACCGTGCCAATTAAAAAGGTAACGATAACGCCAATTTCCCATTTTTCGATATGCCGAACCACAGACCACACGGCAGCTAGTATCAGCCCAAAAAAGAAAGACCATAACAAGATAGGATGGGTAAATAGAAGGTATAGCACCACTCTGGATAAGGTTAAAATACTGATGATGATGCCACTGAACAGTGCCAGAAGAAATCCACCATTGATATGTTGCCAAGTGGGCTTTATGCCCTCTTGAAACAAGACTCTCAGAGCACTGACGCCACATTGTTTAAGGGAAAATATCAGTTCTTCATATATACCAGTGATAAAGGCAATAGTACCACCAGATACGCCGGGCACGGCATCCGCTGCGCCCATTAAAATGCCTTTAGCGGCTACGCTCACATAGCCTGATTTTGTTCTTAATGTTTTCAAATAATATCTCCGGCCACTAAAGGCACAAATCTGACCGCTTCGATAACTTTTGATTCAAATTCATCTTCACGTTTGGTGATGCAATGTAACTGCTGATTTTCTTCTCCAACAGGAATAATTAAACGGCCACCATCATTCAGTTGCTGTAATAACTCTTCTGGCATTGATCTAGCAGCTGCAGTGACTATGATGGCATCGTATGGGCCTTTACTGCTCCAACCTAACCAGCCGTCTCCATGTTTCATTTTAACGTTATGCAAGTCCAATTGATTCATGCGGCGTTTTGCTTGAAATTGCAGAGTTTTTATTCTTTCGACTGAATAAACATTTTTGAATAATTGCGCCAGCACTGCGGTTTGGTATCCGGAGCCTGTGCCTATTTCCAACACGCTCTGAGCTTGGTTATCAGACTCTAATAATAATTCAGTCATACGAGCAACTATATAGGGCTGGGATATGGTTTGACCCTGACCAATGGGTAAAGCTGTATTTTGATAAGCTTTATGTTTGAGGGCATCAGGCAAAAAAAGCTCTCTAGGCGTTTTGGCTATGGCAGTCAGCACTTTGGAATTGCTAATACCTTCTTTATGTAAAAGTTGAGCAAGGCTTTCACCTTTACGTGATGTTAATCTCATGTCATGCCTATTTTTATTATTAGGTGTAAATTTTTATGATCTAGCGTTTTAGTTTTTGGCAAGGTTGTTATCTTGCACATCTATCAATTCTCGCAGCACTGAAGTAGCAAAGGTGCCTGCGGGGAGTGAGAAACAAAGGTTTAATGTATCATTTGCTAAAGACCATTCAAGATTATTTGGAAATAAGTTAATGGCTCTTCTCTCTTGTTTCAAACCTAAATCTTCTAGTGTTTGGGCAATAGTCAGGTGTTGCTGAGCTAATTGTTGTTCAAACTGCAATGCAGCGGATTCGCTGGCCAATTGACCTTTACCCCACAAAGGTGCTGACAGGTATATATCCCGCTGTGCTAGGCGTTGAATAATACTGTTGTCTATCTGCGTTGCACAGAAAAAGCTATGACTGCCAGCCAATTGCATCACATCACCTGACAAAGGTTTACTCAGACACGCATTTTTCAATCTACTGTTGAGCATTTCATTAAATAACCATGAACGCAGCGCAGAAATAGCCATTGAACGTTTGTTTCGATTACGGATAGTTTCGCCGTTGACCATTTTGTCAGCTAAAACTAAATTACCGCCACGGGGATCATGTAACGTGCTTCCGAATCGTTGTGAACCATAATAATTGGGCACACCGCTTTGTTGTATTTGTAGCAGACGTTCATTAATGCCTGATGTTGAACTGAGTTGTCTAAGGGTAATATCAAATCGATTGCCTTTTAATACCCCAGTTCTTAGTTTTTTATTATGCCGTATTGACTTAAGTACTTCCGCCCCAGGCTCCTTAAATTGAGTCCAATCAAATTCACCTTTGCCGGGTAGGTGTACGCTGAACCATTGTTCGGTCTGGGCATGTTTGTCTTTGCGTCCCGCATAAGTGACGGCTCTTAATGGTAATTGCGTAAATTTAGCTATTTGCTCGGCTAAATAAGCGGTGTTTAGACCCGTTTTACGTACCCAGAGGTAGATATGTTCACCCTCGCCAATAGGTTCATAGCCTAATATTTCGGTGACTTTAAAATCTTCAGCAGAGGCCTTAAGTTGCCCAGTGATATCGAGTTTAGGGTATTGGTGCAGCCAGTGATCTATTTGCATTCGGTGTTATCTGATTGCCGCGTTAGTAGAACCACTGCGTAGGCTGCAATGCCCTCTTTACGGCCGGCGAAACCTAGTTTTTCGGTTGTGGTGGCCTTAACATTTATTTGGCTAATATCTGCGCACAGGTCAGCCGCAATATTTTCGCGCATAAACTCAATGTGAGGTGCCATCTTCGGAGCCTGAGCCACTATGGTTAAATCTAAGTTGCCGAGTTGATAGCGTTTTTCTGTAATCAGTTTATATACGTGGCGAAGTAACTCGCGACTGTCTATTCCTGACAGCGCTGGATCAGTATCGGGAAAATGTTTACCAATATCTCCCAGCGCTAATGCGCCTAACAACGCGTCACACAATGCATGCAGCAGTACATCTCCATCAGAATGGGCAATCAAACCTTGATCATGGTCGATTGATACTCCTGCGATAACAATAGGGCCAGTTCCGCCAAATTTGTGTACATCATAGCCATGGCCAATTCGAATACTCATACTTCAGTCAAATTTCCTTTCATTACTCAGTTTTGCAGTTGAGTCAGGTAAAACTCTGCCAACAATAAATCTTCAGGTTGGGTGATTTTGATATTTGAGGCACGTCCCTCAACCAATATTACTTTTTCGCCTAAAAACTCGATGGCAGAGGCTTCATCTGTAATCTGTATGTTTAGTTTACGCGCTTCATTTAGCGCATGTTTCAACGTGGCGAGTTTAAAGAACTGCGGAGTTAATGCATGCCACAAATGTTCTCGTGATTCTGTGTGTTTGACAATATGTTGTGCCTTCATCTTGACATCAACCGCTCGCTTCATAGTATCGCGAACTGGCGTGGCCAATATCCCCCCTATGCTACCTTGCTCTGCTAATTGCAAAAGCGCAGTTAAATCTGTTTTAGCTAGGCAAGGACGGGCGGCATCATGCACCAATACCCACTCTTCATTATCAGCTAGATAATTTAGCCCTGCTAATACCGAATCACAACGTTCTTGACCACCCGTCACTACCTCAACCCTTGGGTGGCGAGCTATGGGCAATTGGCAGAATGTGTTGTCATTTGCATTTAATACCACAACCACACGTTTAACTTGGCTATGTTCAAGTAAATGAGTGAGGGTATGTTCAATAATTGTTTTACCAGCAATATGCAGATATTGCTTAGGACAGTCAGCTTGCATACGTTTGCCAATACCGGCGGCAGGCACAACAACGGAATACTGGGAAGGTGAAGGCATAAAAGTTAGTCGAGTGAGGGCAAAATACGGTAAAATGTTTCGCCTTGTTTTATTAGACCTAATTCATTTCTAGCTCGTTCTTCAGCCGCTTCTAAGCCAATCTTCAAATCATGGATATCCGCTTTTAACAAACTATTACGCTGCCTTAAATTGGCGTTTTGGGTAACTTGTAAGGCCACCTCTTTTTTTAAAATAATGAAGTCAGGCACGCTATTTTTACCAAACCATAAACGATATTGGAGTAAACAAAATAGTGTGAACAAAATTGCCACCAACCATTTCATAGATTCTCTCTCCAATTCGTCACCATTGTCCCATTATGCAGAGGTTTTGAGGAGACGGCTAGTGGTATCAGGCGCCTTGTGTTGTCGCCTGATGAGAGAAAGGTAATTTCACTTGCGAATTAGGCGACTTAAGGCTGATCCAATAATTTTTCGAAACGTTTATTTAACTCAGCTATTTATGGAATTTTGACTTCGTTCAAAATCCCAATTACATCCAGTTATCGTTTCTTCGTCTCTTTTTCGGTAAGTAAGTAAGGATAATGCCTAAAAGCAAACTAATGACCGCAACAATTCCGCCCCGGGTAAACCATTCCATTTGTGCTGTTTGGTCATAATCGGCAAGTGTTTGCGTAATTTTTGTATTTTCTTTTTCAGCATCACTTAATTTCTTTTTTAAGTTTGTATTTTGGGAAGTGAGATCGGCTATTTGTTGATTAAGTAAATCATTACTGTTGCGCTGTTGGGTAATAGTTTTTTCAGACTCTTCTACTTCCTGTTGCAGACCAGGCACTAACTCTCTAACACTGCTAGTGACACTAATGAAATCTGCATCAACCCAACCTGTGCGTTGATCATCATCGATTATTTCGACAAAGTTCTTCTCTGTGTCTTCTTGCAGCAATGTGACGCGCGTACCCGCGACTACCGTACCTAAGATTCGGTAATTTCGGCCAGGCCCTGCATGTAGGTAGGTAAATAAATCATCAGAAATATAGCGAATTTCACCTTCGCTATCATTGGGTTCTTGAGCCAACGATTGTGCACTTATGAAACTGCTAATTATGAATAAAATAAGTAAAAATATTCGTTTGTGTATAATCAAAAAAACGTACTCCTAAAAATATGCTGTAAATGGTATTGCTTGGCTAAAAGAAAGGCAAGGGACTATTTACTTTTAGGCCGATAGAATTGCAGGACTGATGCGCTTTTGCGACAGTTCTTGATTGAATAGTGGGGTTTGAGCGGCTAAGGTAAGGTGAATACTTGGGAACTGACATTAATCAACCGAAAAGGTTTTATGGAATACGAAATTGAACTTAAATTACTCACCAATGAACATGCTGGAGAGATTATTGAAACAAAGTTGCTGCCACAGCTCAGTGCCAGTGTCACCCAAGAAACACTTGTATTGACCAATCATTATTTTGATACCCCAGATAGAATGTTAAGGCAGCATGATATAGGTTTGAGGATCCGCGGAAATAACCAAACCTTCGAACAAACCTTAAAAACCGCAGGGAAATCTATTGGTGGATTGCATCAACGCCCCGAGTATAACGTGTATTTGGATGAGTCAAAAAAGCAAAGTGTTAAGGTTCCTCAGCTTAGTTTATTTCCCTTTTCAGCATGGCCTGAAACTATTGATGTGGATGATTTGCAAACTAAAATAGAAACACTTTTTACTACCCACTTCGAGCGTAAAGTTTATTTACTTACATTCTCACATGGCGACATTGTAGAGCTGGTTTGGGATCTAGGTGAGGTCACATCGGGCAATAAAAGTGTGCCTATTTGCGAAATTGAACTAGAACTTAAAAAAGGCAGTACAACGGCATTGTTTAACCTGGCCAAGTGTATTGTTAATTTGTTACCAACCACTATAGGGACAGACAGCAAAGCTGCTCGCGGATATAACTTGGTTGATAACTCTGCAGATAAAGAAGTCGATCACCTTCAACAAAATTTGCCGAAAAACATGCCAACTGAAGCTGAGGTATTTGCTAGTCTGTTGACCACACTGCTGCAGGACTTTCAAATTTTATCGGCTAAAATAAGACGTCAATATAGCGAAAAATTAGCGACTAATATCTCGCAAGTCCTGATGGCATTAGTCGATAATGTAGCGAAATTTAGTCAATATTTTCCCTGTCTATCTTTAGACCGTATACACCTGCAGCTAAGCACTTTGGCCGATGATTGGTCTTTAGTTACACAACACAACAATAGTAATGCCGTTAGTAAATTGTTGATCCAAGGGAAAACAACCCAATTACAATTAGACATAGTGCAGTGCTTAGTTGAGCAATCTTGGTCTTCTGCTGTTTAGTGATATATAAAAATGATTTAACTAATCGGTTTTTTATACTTTACCTACACTAGTAAGCAGCAGACTACTAAAAGTAGAAAAACAAAGTAAGGGCATGACTTTACTTTTTTGTTAGCCCTAACTGCTAAGTAGTTGCTGGTTAATAACCTTACAAACATTATAGGAGCACCCATGAAAGCGTCTGATTTATTTGTAAAAGCCCTCGAAGCAGAAGGTGTGGAGTACATTTTTGGTATTCCAGGTGAAGAAAATCTCGATTTACTAGAGTCTTTGCGCGAGTCACCCATTAAACTTATTTTGACTCGTCATGAGCAAGGCGCGGGATTTATGGCCGCCACCTATGGACGCTTAACCGGTAAAGTCGGCGTGTGTTTATCAACACTAGGTCCTGGGGCCACTAATCTCGTTACTCCTGCTGCGTATGCACAGTTAGGTGCGATGCCTATGTTAATGATAACCGGACAAAAGCCAGTCAAAACCAGTAAACAAGGGCGCTTTCAGGTGATTGATGCGGTAGATATGATGCGCCCTATCACCAAATATACTACCCAACTTGTGAGTGGTGATCGCATTCCTTCTGCAGTACGCGAAGCGTTTAGATTGGCCCACGACGAACGCCCTGGCGCCACACACATTGAATTACCTGAAGACATTGCAGCTGAAGCCACAAATGCTCACCTATTAACACCTAGCGTAAGTCGGCGTCCTATTGCCGAATATAAAGCGATTACAAAAGCGGTCGAGATGATTGAGGCGGCCCAGTCACCATTGTTGCTTATTGGTGCTGCAGCGAATCGTAAATTACCTTCCAAAATGCTGAAAGAGTTAGTGGTCAAAACAGGCATTCCATATGTCACAACGCAATTGGGTAAAGGTGTACTTGACGAAAACGATGATTTGTATATGGGTAATACGGCATTATCAGCAGGTGATTTTGTGCATCGCGTGATCGAAAGTTCTGATTTGATTATTAATGTCGGTCATGACGTAGTGGAAAAACCGCCTTTCTTTATGAAACATGGTGGGCGCGAGGTAATACATATCAACTTTGAGCCAGCAGCAGTTGATCCCGTTTATTTCCCGCAACTCGAAGTCATTGGCGATATAGCGAACACAATCTGGCAGATAAAAGAACAAATTAATGCCAATGTAAATTGGAATTTTAGTTTTTTCTCTACCGTAAATAAAGCTTACCTTGATCATAAAGCTGAAAGTGAAAACGATGACCGTTTCCCCATTTTGCCAGAGCGTTTTGTTAAAGACATTCGCACGGCTATGCCAGATGACGGCATAGTGACACTCGACAACGGTGTCTACAAAATTTGGTTCGCACGTAATTATCCTGCAGCCTTGCCTAATACTTTGCTGCTCGATAATGCACTTGCGACCATGGGAGCAGGCTTACCTTCGGCAATGGCAGCCAAAATAGTTTACCCAGACAAGCCAGTGATTGCAGTATGCGGTGACGGTGGCTTTATGATGAATAGTCAAGAGTTAGAAACGGCCGTGCGTCTCAAGTTACACATAGTGGTGATCATTCTACGTGATGATGCTTATGGCATGATCAAATGGAAACAAACTAACATGGGATTCGAAAACTACGGTTTAGATTACGGCAACCCAGATTTTGTTAAATACGTAGAGAGTTATGGTGGTAAAGGTTGGCGTATTGCTGCAACAGATGAATTACTACCTCAGGTGCAAAAGTGTTTAGCAGATCCTGGCGTGCATTTAATTGATGTGCCAGTGGACTACTCTTTAAATGATAAAACCTTGAATCACACGCTACGCCAACGTAGTGAAGCCATTTAACCTAGATAATACTCAGGAGATTTTATGTTAGCAAAAGCTTACCCATACTATCTGGCTAATGAAGCCGTATTTGCCAATCAAGATTTGGCGATAACTAATAAATACACCAATGAAGTCGCGACCTACACCGCCCTTGCTGATGCCAAGGTTATTGATAAGGCTATTGCAGCTGCAGAAGCAAGTCAGCCCAAACTCAATAAAATGGCGCCCTACGAGCGACAAAATATTCTAAATCATTGTGTAAAACGCTTTGAAGAGCGTTTTGATGAACTCGCCCATGCTTTATGTATCGAAGCTGGCAAACCAATCAAAGATTCTCGTGGTGAGGTAACGAGATTAATCGATACCTTCAGAATTGCTGCTGAAGAGTCTGTGCGTATGCATGGCGAGGTACTAAATCTTGAAATCACGCCTCGGGCTAAAGGTTACACTGGTATGTATAAACGCGTGCCTATTGGGCCTTGTTCGTTTATCTCACCTTTTAATTTTCCTCTAAATTTAGCTGCACATAAGGTAGCGCCTGCTATTGCAACAGGTTGTGCATTTGTACTCAAGCCTGCCAGCAGAACGCCTTTAGGTGCGCTTATCATGGGAGAAATTTTAGCTGAGACTGATTTGCCTAAAGGCGCATTCTCGATTTTACCTTGTAGTCGTGAGGGAGCGGATTTATTCACAACCGATGATAGATTTAAGCTTCTTAGTTTTACTGGCTCACCTCAAGTAGGTTGGGAGCTAAAAGCGAAAGCAGGTAAAAAACCAGTCATCTTAGAGCTAGGTGGAAATGCAGCTTGTGTGGTCGATGCCGATTCTGACTTGGATGATGCCATCGAACGTATAGTATTTGGCGCTTATTATCAGTCTGGTCAAAGTTGTATCAGTGTACAAAGAGTGATTGTACATGAGTCTATTTATCAAGATTTTAAAAAGCGCTATACCGATAAAGTGGCCAATTTAGTCCATGGCGATCCACTTAATGAAGATACCTTTATTGGCCCGATGATTTCAGAATCAGAAGCAACCCGATTAGAAGGTTGGGTGCAAGATGCAGTAGCAGCAGGCGCTACCTTGTTATGTGGAGGGCAGCGAGAAGGTAATATGCTACAAGCTGCTTTGCTTGAAAATGTGCCAAAAGATGCAGCCATTAATTCCGAAGAAGCCTTTGGGCCTGTTTCTATCATCAGTTCATTTAGTGATTTTGATGAAGCGTTAAAAGAAGTCAATAACAGTCAATTTGGCCTACAAGCCGGGGTTTTCACAAGAGATATCTATAAAGCTCATAAAGCCTGGGACGAATTAGATGTGGGTGGTGTTGTTATTGGTGATGTACCCAGTTGGCGAGTGGACAACATGCCTTATGGAGGGGTAAAAGAGTCAGGCTTAGGACGTGAAGGGATCACCTATGCCATGGAAGATATGACCGAAATTAGATTGATGGTATTGAGGACCCCAAGTTAATCAATAATACCAATTAACTGTTGGCGATAAGTTTGAGGGTAAACCTCAAACTTATCGTTAATGCTCTTGGTTATTAAAAAATGCCTGTAGAATTTTGCCAGTAAACTCTTTTCTCAAATAGAATCCCCTTGGTCTAGTATTAATAACCTGCCCATTTTTACCAATGGCTTCAGTCAATGCTTTGCCATTTGCGGCCTTGGGGCGTAATTGCAGGTATTGACCGTGCCTCGCAGTAATATTTTCTATTTGACCAAGAGCGAGCATTTCCATCAACTCTTCCCAGTCGGTGCGCAATTGATTGTCTTGTGAAATATCGGGCGACCACAAAAAGGGAGTGGCTATGCACCTATCTTTTGGGGCAACGTCTCTCCTGCCATCTATTGGCACCCAGAGTACTTGTTGGATCTTATTTTTGACGCTGCTGGTTTGCCACTCTATGCCAGCTATATTGGTGAGTGGCGCAAAACAAACATAGGTGGTTTCTAAAGGTTTGCCGTGTTCGTCTATGGGTATGGTTTTTAACTCTATGCCTAATTTAGCAAAGTCTTGCTGGGTTTTCGAGCCAGCGCTGGCACCAAGGCAAAGCTCAATGAGTTGCCCTGTCCAACCTTTTTCTCGTTTGAAGTTTTTGGGCACTTTCACATGTGCCAATTCGGCAACTTCACCCAAAGTTAGTCCTGCCAGCGTTTCGGCTCTTTGCATTAGCTCATGGATAGAGCTAGGTTCGGCTTTTGGCATACTAAATAATTTCATTTGAACATTTTTACTTGTCGAATACTTTTTTTATTACTTTGAATACACAGTAGTTTATGGAAGAATGAATAACATTAAAAGAATTGAGTTCTCGGGAGTCTAAGTGATTGATGCCGAAGGATTCCGCGCCAATGTTGGTATAGTAATTTGCAATGAGTTAGGCCAGGTTTTTTGGGCAAGACGTTATGGGCAACATTCTTGGCAGTTTCCGCAAGGCGGAATCGATGAAGGTGAAACTGCCGAACAAACTATGTATCGCGAACTCTATGAAGAAGTAGGTTTAAAGCCAGAACATGTCAAAATTCTGGGTGTTACCAAAAATTGGTTGCGTTACAAACTGCCTAAACGATTGGTTAGGCAGGGAAGCAATCCTGTTTGTATTGGGCAAAAGCAGAAGTGGTTTTTACTGCAACTTGTCTGTAAAGAACAGGATGTGGATTTATTACAATCAGGACATCCTGAATTCGACGATTGGCGCTGGGTAAGTTTTTGGTATCCGGTGCGTAATGTGGTGTCTTTCAAGCGAGATGTATATCGCCGTGTAATGAAGGAGTTTTCACCTACAGCTATGCCAGAAAGTGCCATGCAAAATCAAGGTGGCTTTCAAAAATCAAAACGACGTAGAAAGGCTTAGTTCCTTACACAGATATACATGAGAGATCAACAAGTCTTATGCTAACCACGCTTAAACGTATCGTTCAAGAAGTGAATCAAATTCCCGTATTTGATGATGCGTTAAGCTGTTTGGCGAATAGGTTGATAGAAGCTCTAAAAGTCGACTCATGCAGTATTTATTTAGCCGATTATGAACAGCAACATTTTATGTTGGTGGCCACTGAAGGGTTAGCAAAAGCCGCCGTAGGTCAAGTTTCTGTTGGTTTCTCCGAAGGTTTGGTTGGTTTAATCGGACAACGTGAAGAACCTCTCAATATTAGTGATGCCCAAAGACATCCTCGCTTCAAACATTATCCAGAAGTACAAGAAGACAACTATCACGCCTTTTTAGGTGCGCCGATAATCCATCAGCGCAAAGTGTTAGGCGTGTTAACTCTTCAGCAAAAACGCAAAAGACGCTTTAGTGAAGACGAAGAAGCGTTTTTGGTAACTCTTGCCATGCAATTGGCAGTAGAAATTGCCAATGCTAAAGCCCGCGGTTCGATTAATCTGTTACAAGAAAATATTCCTAAAGATTGGCAAAAATCGCTAAAAGGCGTGCCGGGTTCTTCTGGGTTAGCCAGTGGAGTGGGCTATTTACAGAACATGATGGTCAGTATTCACAGTCATGTTCCTAAACGTAGTGATAATCAGCAGGTACAAGTCCAAAATTACCGACAAGCAGTGAAACAAACACAGGCCGACATGACCGTGTTATCTGAACGTATGCAAGGTGAAGTACCTGAGGATGTGCGTGCTATTTTTCAGCTTTATTATCACTTACTCGATGCAAACAGCTTAGGACGAGATGTTGAGAAAGAAATTAAATCTGGATGGGATGCCCCGACATCTTTAAAAATGGTTGTAGAGAATTATGTGCGTCAATTCCAAGCCATGAAAGACCCTTACATGCGTGAACGTGCTGTAGATGTTGAAGACATGGGTAATAGGGTGTTGGCTAATATATTAGGCATTACAGCTGACAAAAACGTAAAACGAGAAATCCCAGGGCACGCCATTCTAATTGCTGAAGAAGTCACCGCCGTAATGTTGGCTGAGTTTCCTAATGAAAAACTCAAGGGCATAGTCTCGATGCGTGGCTCAAACAACTCCCACGCGGCTATTATGGCAAGAGCTATGGGGGTGCCAGCAGTGATGGGGTTGAGTAATGTGCCCATTGCGTTGTTGCACGATAAAGAAATTTTACTAGACGGCTATACCGGTGATGTGATTGTTTCGCCAAACGCCACCATTAGACGTGAGTTTGACCAGCTTGTGCTTGAGGAGCAATTATTATCTGAGCGTATTCGCTCTGAAGATACTTTGCCCGCTATTACTACCGATAATTGCGAAATACGCTTGTTTACCAATGCAGGTTTGTCACTTGAAACAGAAAAAAATGATAATCCGTATTCCGATGGTGTTGGACTGTTTCGTACCGAAATTCCCTTTATGATGCGCGAACGGTTTCCTACTGAACATGAGCAAGTAGAGTTATATCGAAGCTTACTTGAAGCTGAGCCCAATAAGCCTTTTACCATGCGTACCTTAGATGTAGGAGGAGATAAACCTTTACCTTATTTTCCTATATCCGAAGAAAACCCTTTTCTTGGCTGGCGTGGAATTCGTTTAACCCTAGATCACCCAGAAATTTTATTAGTGCAAATTCGAGCTATGCTACGAGCCAGTATTGGTTTGCAGAATTTGAGTATTATGTTGCCAATGATCACTTCGGTAAGTGAAGTGAGTGAGGCTAAACGTCTTATCCGACAAGCTTTTTATGAAGTTGAAGAAGAAGCCCAAGAACAAGGTGAAGTCCTACACATGCCTAAAATTGGGGTTATGTTAGAGGTTCCTGCCGTTCTATATCAACTACCCCAGCTCTCTAAAATTGTTGATTTTTTCTCTGTGGGCAGTAACGATTTAACCCAATATTTATTGGCGGTAGACCGCAATAATGCTCGTGTTGCTGATTTATATGATAGTTATCATCCTGCTGTACTAAGCGCTTTACAAACTATCGCTAAACATTCTGACTTGTTGCAGGTGCCTGTCACTGTGTGTGGTGAGTTAGCTGGAGAGCCTGGTGGCGTGGTATTACTGCTTGCAATGGGATACAGAAAACTAAGTATGAACAATCACAATCTACTCAAAGTGAAGTGGGTTATTCGTAACATCCATCGCGGCAGTGCTGAACAATTGTTAGCCAAGGTGTTAACCTTAAACAACCCTAAAGATGTGCGAGAAGAAATAAATCAGTATCTTGAATCAGTTGGTTTGGGTGGTTTAATGCGTGCCGGTATTTAAAGAATTAAAGTTAAAGCTCTAAGAGATTAAGAAGAATGCAACAGTATTTACAGCTAATGCGTCATGTATTAGACAAGGGTGTTAAAAAAGAAGATCGCACCGGCACCGGGACACTTAGTGTATTTGGTTATCAAATGCGCTTTGACTTGAACGTAGGTTTTCCACTGGTCACGACTAAAAAGTGTCATATGCGATCCATTATTCATGAACTTTTATGGTTTTTAAAAGGCGAAACAAATATTGCCTACTTAACCGAAAATAATGTGAAAATTTGGGATGGCTGGGCCACTGACGATGGCGAGTTAGGTCCAGTTTACGGTAAACAATGGCGTAGCTGGGAAGGCGCAGATGGACAGGTTATTGATCAAATCAGTGAATTAGTTGAGCAAATAAAAACCAATCCAGACTCAAGACGGTTAATTGTCAGCGCTTGGAATCCAGCTGTTTTGCCAGATACAGCATATTCTCCGAAAGAGAATGCAGCACAAGGCAGACAAGCTTTACCTCCATGTCATACGATGTTTCAGTTTTATGTACTAGAGGGTAAGTTATCTTGCCAGCTATACCAACGCAGCGGCGATATTTTTTTGGGTGTGCCATTTAATATTGCCAGTTATGCCTTGTTAACTATGATGGTAGCGCAAGTCTGTGATTTACAACTGGGCGATTTTATTCATACCTTAGGAGATGCCCATTTATATGTTAATCACCTAGAGCAAGCAAACTTACAAGTAAAGCGCCAACCTTATCCCTTGCCGAAAATGATAATAAACCCTAGTATTAATGATATCTTTGCTTTTAATATCAATGATTTCGAATTAAAAGATTATCAGGCACATGACCACATTAAAGCACCGGTGGCCATTTAATTTTTTCCTTACACAGACCAGAATTAGGTGACAATGTCCATATGACTACTCCTGTACTTATTTGTGATGATTCGAGTTTTGCTCGCAAGCAAATGCAAAGAGCTATTCCAGATGGTTGGGATGTTGAAATAAGCTTTGCTGAACATGGGCAGGAAGCCTTGGAAATGATCCGAGCAGGAAAAGCGGATGTCATGTTTCTTGATTTGAACATGCCTATTATGGACGGCTATCAGACCATGCAGGCAATCAAGGATGAAGATTTACCCACCATGGTTATTGTAGTCTCGGGTGATGTGCAACCTGAGGCGCGTGCGAGGATGTTGGCATTGGGGGCGCTTGAGTTTATTCGCAAGCCAACCGATAACGCAAAGCTCGTAGAAATCCTTACCCAGTTTGGTTTATATTCGGGTGAAGCTTCAGCCACTAAAAGGGCTGAAGAAGTTATACCCACAGCAAAAAATTCTCATACAGAAAAATTAGATGCTTACCGTGAAATGGCCAACGTGGCGATGGGCCAAGCTGGTGCAAGCCTTGCTAAGTTACTGGGTGAGTTTATTGATTTACCTATCCCCAATGTTAATTTGATTACCAATACTGAATTACATATGGCTATGGCTGATATTCAGCGTAATGAAAGCGTATCTGCAGTCTCTCAAGGGTTCATAAGCGCAGGGATCAATGGCGAAGCACTGGTTATTTTTAATGACTCCAACTTCGGCAATATGGTTAAACTTCTTAAATACACAGACGATAAAAGCAGCACCTCATTAGAACTAGAAGCACTGATGGATGTGTCAAATATTTTGATAGGCGCATGTTTACGGGCACTTTCGGAACAGTTGCACTCAGTATTTAGTCATAACCATCCGATTATTTTAGGCCGGCACTGCGATTTGGACGATATTCTGAAAACGACCACCCATAGAAAAGAAGATATGTTAGCCATCGAAATTGCCTATTCGATTAAGAGTCAGAGCATAAACTTTGATTTATTATTGTTATTTCCTAACAAATCTATCGATTTGGTATTCGATAAACTTGTTACATCTCATCCTTAAGGTCCAATTTTATGGCAGTTGATAGCAGTTTGGCAGAAATGCATTGGAAACATGACCTCCTCGGCTCGATTGAGGTGGGAATTGTAGTACTGGATAAAGAATTTAAAGTGCATGTGTGGAACCAGTTTATGGAAAACCACAGCAGCATTGTGCCAGGCATGATCCAAAACAAAAATTTATTTGAGTTTTTTCCTGAAATAGATAAAGAGTGGTTTACTCGTAAAGCGGCCCCCGCATTTTCGTTAAAAAGCCCTGTTTTTATTATTTGGGAACAACGTCCTTATGTGTTTCATTTTAACTGCAATCGTCCCATCACTTCTCAAGCCGAACATATGTACCAAAATGTCACCATCTTTCCACTAGCGTCTTTGACGGGGCAAGTGGAGCAGGTATGTTTGGTGATATATGATGTCACAGACGAAGCCGTAAGCAGGTTGGGTATGCAAGCTCTCAACGGCCAGTTGGAGAAAATTAGCCGCGTAGACGGCTTGACGGGTCTTTATAACAGGCGTTTCTGGGAAGAGCAGTTTGTTATGGAGTTTAAAAGAGATCAACGTAGTGAAAGCCCCTCTGCGCTTATTATGTTAGATATCGACCATTTTAAGAAAGTCAATGATACTTATGGTCACCCTGCAGGTGACGAGGTCATTAAAATCTTGGCGGATATTATTAAAAAAGCGACCCGAGAAACTGATATTGCCGGTCGTTATGGTGGAGAGGAGTTTGCCATAATTTTGCCTGATACACCTGTTGCTAACGTAGAATTTGTAGCTGAACGTATCCGCCGTTTAGTTGAAAAATGTACTGTCGTTTATGATGAAATAAATATTACATTTACCATTAGTATTGGCATTGCAGGCTTTAAGCATACTCATAAAGATAGTACCCAATGGTTGGACACTGCAGATAAAGCTTTGTACAAGGCAAAAGAGTCAGGCAGAAATAAAGTCATACTTGCTGAGTAAACCTAGATATTGTCTGCTGATTGCACACTCTTTTACCTAATAATTTAAAACAGCCGCGCCTATTAATGACCAATAAAACCTTCAAAGAAGCCATCCTCAATAAACGCATGCTAATATGCATTACGACTGGATTTTCTTCTGGCCTACCTCTTTATTTGCTGATTCAATTTGTGCCTGCTTGGCTGCGATCTGCTGATGTTGACCTGTCAACAATAGGGCTAATCAATCTGGTTCTGTTCCCTTACACATGGAAGTTTTTGTGGGCTCCAGTTATGGATCGCTTTGTATTGCCATTCTTGGGACGCCGCCGCGGCTGGATGTTTGTGACACAAATTATGCTCATCACGCTAATGAGTGCTTTGTCTTTATTTGATCCTGCTTCAGAGCTTAGAAATATTATTCTGCTTGTATCGGCTATTTCTTTTTTCAGCGCAAGCCAAGATATTGTAATCGATGCTTATCGACGAGAAATATTGCCTGATGATGAGCTAGGTGCTGGGAATGCTTTTTATGCACAAGCATATCGATTGTCATCGTTTGTACCGGGATCATTGGCGATGATTTTGGCAGGTTTTTTTCCTTGGTCAGTGGCGCATTTAAGTATTGCTGCTTTTATGCTGGTGGGCTTAGTCACAACACTTATGATTAAAGAGTCATCCAAACCCGGTGATGAACCGCAAACATTGCGTATTGCTGTAATCGAACCCTTCAAAGAGTTTTTTCAACGTGATGGTTGGCAACAGGCCGTATGGATGTTGCTGTTTCTGATTTTATATAAGCTTGGAGATAGCATGGCGACGGCATTAGAAACCCCGTTTTTTATGGATATGGGGTTTTCGACTGTAGAAATAGGTTCAATAGCAAAAATATCCAAGACAATTGGCGCCACAGTTGGAACGATTTTGGGTGGTTTAGCTATGATTAAACTAGGCATTAACCGAAGTTTATGGATTTTTGGTGTATTCCAATTGATATCTATATTGGGGTATGTGCTGTTGTCCATTGTTGGGTACAATCATCTCGTTTTAGCCATAGCGAGCGGTTTTGAATATTTAGGTGTTGGATTAGGTTCAGTTGCACTCATTGCCTATATGGCAAAATCGACTAATAAAAATTTCACTGCCACTCAGTTCGCCTTATTTTCTAGTATTGCAGTGATCCCACGCACTTTTGTTAGTGCGGCTACTGGTTTCATAATAGAGTCAGTCGGTTATACACAATTCTTTATCATTTGTTTTGTTTGTGCATTGCCGGGTATGTTGATGTTGCTAAAAATAGCACCTTGGAATAGTAAGCGCAAAGAAGCAGAGGACAATGAGGAGATACCTAAGGTCTGATACCAATGCAGTCCAATGGCAATGGATAGCTACCTTCACTTTCTAAGCAGTCAAGACAGGTTTCTAGTTCACCTCTTAAGTATGGGTCTTCAATAAGGGCTCGCTGCGGCCAGTAATGCACTTGATGTAATACATGCCAAAACACTTGTTCAGTTTTTTCGTAAGGCAGATGTTTACCATTTTTGATTTGTGTCCATTCCTCCATGGTATCCCAAAAAAACAGATCTAATTCTGAATATGGAATTTTGTGTTGCAAAAACCCTCTGACAAAAAACGCCAGTTGTTGGGACTTACGCTGTACAAAATGGCTCACTGTGGACACGAATAAAGACCGTCTAGATTGATGATAACAACTAGGCCAAGTATAGCAGAATTTCTACTTTTACAGAGATAAGAAAAAGTTTTTGAAATGAGAATGATTGAATTGTAATTATGGTGAGACCTTATGATCATATTCACTACCAACCCATGTGACTTATCCAGCCATAAATTTCTTTACTGATGTAAGCACTATGTTGCTGATACGTATTCAACCCAAGCAACTCTCGTTGCCGATATTGAAGTTTTAGTGATTTTACTGCTGCTATTTCACGCTGTGCAACTGTATCTCGTGCCCATCCGTTATCCCCATTGCTGTACAAGTCCAATACAGGCATAGGTGTGTTAGCAATCCATTGTGGCAGGCGCTGATTGTGGTGTCTGTCTGGCCAATAGGGGCTGATTATTACAAAGGCATCAGGTGTATCTAATGTTTTCTCGGTATAAATTTTACTTAACCATGCGGCACTTGTGCCTTTGCTTATCACTAAAAAAAAGCCAGGGTATTCTTGAGACTTTTCCATGGAGGCCTGTAAAAGAGCAACGAGTTGTTGCTCGTGTTTTACAAATGCCTGATCATCTAAAGTGGTTACCGCAGACTTGCTGATATCCAAATCTGTCATTATTAAATCGGGACTGGGAAGTTGTTTTTCGGTAACGGATTGAGTTTCTGGTTCGGTTTCTGCTTCTGCTTCTGCTTCAACTGCTATGGCCACATCGTTTGTTATAACTGGCTCCTGTTCGATAGTCGGCATAAAACCAGTGTCGGGTGCGGTAGCAAAATTGTGACCCAACCAATTTTGTTTAATTCATTGGCTAATGCCGCGAAGCCCTCTTGACCTACTATAGGTATGCCGCTATCTGCAATCATCACTGCTACACCACGAGTAATGGCTGTGGTATTTTCTTGTAATACATAAATGACTGACTGGTCGTCAATGTCAAAACTTTGGTAGGTATCAGCAAATAGCCCACGCTGAATATCCAACCTTCGTAGCAATTGATTATCAGGAGTGGCAAAACTGTTGCAACACAGCGCTGCGAGAACAAAAAAAAGTAGCAATTTAATAAGGATAATAACTCTGAATAAGTATTTCAATTAGGTTATCGGATAGTATTAAGCAGTTCTTTAATTTTGCACTCGGGATTATTGTGTTAATAATGGGGTAATCTCATTTTTTATTAGAGACTTGATGTCTAAATTAGAATTTCCAAACATTAAAACTCCGCGATTGTTACTTAATCGACTTACCAAGCATGATCGTGAGCCGCTGTTCGCCATATTTTCCGATCCTAAAATTATCGAGCATTATGATGTAGAGCGCTTCAAAACAATTGAAGAAGCGGATCGGCTGATAGCGTATTTTGACGCGCGATTTGACAGTAACACCGGTATTCGTTGGGCTATTCGAGATAAGACATCAGGTGAGTTCCTAGGGACTTGTGGTTTCACCAATTGGAACGAGTTTGATCACAGTGCAGTAGTGGGCTACGAGTTAGCCAACCCATTTTGGGGCAAGGGTTATGCAACAGAAGCAGTGGCAGCAATTATCGATTTTATCTTTGCAGAAAGCTTTCATTTCTATGTGCATCGTGTTGAAGCACTTATCTTACCCAGTAATAAACCTTCAGAAATCTTAGTCAAAAACCTAGGTTTTCGTTTAGAGGGCACCTTGCGTGGAAAATGTTATTGGAATAACGATTTTCATGACATGAATATGTTTGGCATATTACGTAATGAACAACTTAAAAAATAAAAGCGACAATTTAACTGATTAAAAAGGCACCTGAGACTCAAAACCCAATATTTGTTCGGTGACTGGGTGACGAAAACTGAGAAACATCCCATGTAAGTTAAGTCTGTTGCTCATGGTTAAAGCTTGATCCTGGGCATACAGGCGGTCACCTATAATAGGATGCTGCATACTTAACATATGCACTCTGAGTTGGTGGGAGCGACCGGTAACAGGCTTAAGTTCGACTCGCGTCGTCTTGGTATTTCGTTCCAGTACCCGCCAATGTGTTAGGGCTTTCTTTCCCCGTTCATGATCAACCATTTGTTTTGGACGGTTCGGCCAGTCACAAATAAGGGGTAAGTCGATTTCACCAGAGTCTTGTTGCACTGTGCCAAAAACAATAGCTTGATAAGTTTTAGCGGTTTCGCGCAATTCAAACTGCTTCGAAATATGCCTATGAGCAGGCTTATTTAAGGCCATCACCATTAAGCCAGACGTGGCCATATCTAATCGATGAACAATGGTTGCCGTTGGAAATACTTTTTGTGCCCGGGTCTGCATACTGTCTGCATGCTCCTTGGCTTTACCCGGCACACTTAATAAACCGCTGGGTTTATTAAGCACTAAAATATCATCATCTTGATAATTGATATGCAAATACGGACTCATGGGTGGGCTGTAGTTAAGTATTGCCATACATCAATGCCTACTTGGGGTTGTTCACAATCAACCTGACCGCTTCTAGATTGAGTCTGGCTTCGCCCATAATGTTTTTAAGGCTATTAATTTGATTCGCCACATGTTCAATTTCTTCATCACGAATAGCCGGGTTTACTTTTTGCAAGTTTTGTAATCTGGCTAATTCATCACCTAACAATTCTTGCATCTGCTCTATTCGATTCTTTTTCACTAATTGTGATCTATGTTCGGCTTGTTGCTGGGCATTTTCCAAACACTTTTCCACTTGCGTTTTTAACGCAGTGATTAACTGATTACCCATTTTGGGCAACACCGGCTCTAATTGAATAAATGGTTGGTCTACTAATTGTAAGTTGGCATCAATACATATTTTAACGGGGGTTGGCGGTAAAAATCGTGACAGTTGTAAGCCATGTGCCGCTTTTGCCGAAAGTACAAACAAGCATTCTAGCCAATACGCTCCGGCAGGTTTGCTTTTATCTCGACAAAAAGCGATAGAACTTTTGCCAATCACATCTGTGGTCAACATATCCATAGCATGATGGATCATTGGATGATCCCAGCTGAAAAAAGTAACATGCTCCAACAACGTTGCTGTAGTGCGTTCATAGGTAATGGTCATGCCTTCTTCGTCCAAGCCCGGAAGAGGGCTGATCATGGTTTCGGTAGGGCGCAACACATAACAACTCTCGCCGTTATCTTCTTGTAACAAGCCAATAGCATCAAACAGGCGAGTCATAAATAGTTCGAGCTTAGGAGACTGTTCTGCGAGTAAAATTTGTTCTAAAAGCGCGTCTATTCTGCCTTGGCCAGAGGAATTGAGCTCTAGCAATTTGTCTCTACCTTGTTCAAGTTTTACCTTAAGTTCGCGGTGCAGGCTAGCAGTTTGATTGATCAGTTGTTCTGATTTAGGGATATCCCTAGGCTCTTGAATACAGGCAAACAACAGTTCTTGGGTTTCTTCATACACTGTCATTCCAGTGGGGCAGGTATGTTCGAATGCACCTAATCCTTGGTGATACCAATCAAGCAACACCTGTTGTGCACTCATATCAAAATAAGGCACATGAATACACACATCGTGTTTTTGACCGATACGATCAAGACGGCCTATGCGTTGCTCTAATAGGTCGGGCACTAAAGGTAAGTCAAACAAAATAAGATGGTGAGCAAATTGAAAATTACGCCCCTCACTGCCTATTTCGCTGCAAATAAGGACTTGCGCGCCTTCTTCAGTCTGAGCAAAATAGTTCGCAGCTTTGTCGCGCTCAACAATGCCCATGCCTTCATGAAAAACAGTTGAGCGGGTACCGGCTTTCATTCGTAAAGCTTCTGATAATTGCAGCGCGGTGCTGGCATTAGCATAAATTGTTAAGACTTTTTCACCCTTTAATGACTTTAATTGAGTAATAAACCATTCAACCCTAGGATCAAAATTCACCCAAGTATTTACTACGTCTGGATGTCTTTCTGGGGTGAGCTGTAACTGTAAGTTGTTTGGATCCTCAGACAACAACAAGGAATATTCAATAGGTTGAACTAACGGGTAAGCGAATAACTTTCTACGTGGAAAACCGCTGACGCCAGCCCGACTATTTCTAAATAATAACCGTCCGGTGCCATGTTGATCTAACAAAGTATGCAACAGTTTAGTTTTAGTCTCTGGGTTTGCTGTATTGATGTTTTTTAACATATCACTATCTGCAAACTGACTGATAGCTTGGATATTGTCGTCGCTTAGTTTCTTGCCGCTAAGCAACGGGCTTATGGCAGTGGCCAATTGGCTGTATTTTTTTTCCTCAGCTACAAAGCTGTGATAGTCATGAAAACGGGCAGGGTCGAGTAACCTAAGTCTGGCAAAGTGGCTCTCGTGGCCGAGTTGATCCGGGGTGGCAGTAAGCAACAATACCCCTTTAGTGACATTGGCTAAGCCTTCTATCACTTGGTATTGCTGAGAAGGTTGGCCTTGTGACCAAATTAAATGATGAGCTTCATCTACGACTATCAAGTCCCATTCGGCTTCTAGTGCTTGTTGGTAGTAACGGCTGTTGTGGGTTAAAAAGTCGAGACTACATATGATCAGTTGTTCTGCTTCAAAGGGGTTACCTGAATCTTCAGACATAGCCTCACAGCGTTCTTCGTCAAACACTGAAAAGGCTAAATTCACTCTGCGTAACATTTCAACTAGCCATTGATGTACCAAACTTGAGGGCACTACTATCAATATTCGTTGGGCTTTACCCGTGAGCAATTGCTGGTGGATAATTAACGCCGCTTCAATGGTTTTACCAAGGCCTACTTCATCTGCCAGTAATACTCTGGGAGCATGACGCCCTCCTACTTCAGAGGCAATGTGTAATTGATGAGGGATAAGATCAACTCTTGCTCCAACAAAACCCAGTAACGATGAGGTTCTATGATCGAATTGATGAGATAGGCATTGTTGACGCAAATCAAACCACTTGGGATCGTCGAACTGGCCATTAAATAAGCGCTGTTCTGGTTGATTTAATTGGAAATGGTGATCGATGAAGGTTTCTTTTAATATAACCGCTTGGTTGTTATCAATTCGATGCCCAATGTAGGCAAGTTGATTATCTTTTTGCTGTATTTTTTCAACCAGCAACTCCCAGCCTTCGTGACTTTTTACGCTATCGCCAACCTCAAACTTTATTCGAGTCAAAGGGGCGGTCTGGGCCGCATAAACACGGCTTTCACCTGTAGCAGGAAACAGTACCGTGACTGCACGAGATTCAATTTGTACAATGGTACCTAAACCTAAATCAGTCTCTGTATCACTGATCCAGCGTTGCCCTAAGGCAAAAAATTGTTCCTTAGCCATGGTCTTGTCCTCACTTATTGACTGACTGCTTTTGATGCTTGCCGTGCGGCGGGCGCGCATTGTAGCAAAAATTTAATATTTATACCCAAGCCACCTCAAAATGAAGGATTAAACTGGAGTTTGGGTATTGCACTGTTTAAAAGTAGATGATTGTCTAGCGAAAGTGTTTTATTGTGGATAGGGGCTGTTGACCCGTGAAACCTGTAGTTAAGTATGTGTGTAGCACAAGTGTTTACTTTTCAAACCTCGGGCTGACAAAAACATGACTTAACTGGCAGGAACTTTATCTAAGTCCTACAGGAGAGTCGGATGCCAAAAAACACCACATTAAGTTCAAAAATTTACGTTTTAGATACTAATATTCTCCTCCATGAACCCCTTGCCTTTTTATCCTTCAAAGAAAACGATGTGGTTGTTCCCATGACCGTACTTGAAGAGCTGGATTATATTAAAGACAGCAAAAAAGACGTGGCCCGGGACGCCCGTGTTTCTATTCGTGCCATGGAGGATTTACTTCACGACGCCACACCAGAAGAGTTGATGCAGGGTGTGTCAATGCAAGGTAAGAGGACTGGGATATCAGGACCTACAGGCAGTCTGTCGATATTTGTTGACATTGGTATGCCAGCCTCCCAACAAGTATTTACCAGTAACGAAAACGACAACCGTATTATTAATAGCGCGCTGTATTTACAAAAATCTCAACACCCTAAACAAGTAGTATTGGTTACCAAAGATATTAATATGCGTTTAAAAGCCAAGGGAGCTGGTTTGGCGCATGTGGAGGACTACCGCACTGATCAGATGGTTACCGACATTAAATATTTGTCAAAAGGTTATCATCAGTTTTCTGGTAATTTTTGGGATCAGGTTAAATCTGTAGATAGCCGCACGGAAGGTCGAGACACCATTCACACTATTGAACGTAAAGTGTTATCAGAAGCTTATGTAAATGAATTCTTATTAGATGAAAGTCAACACTTTGCGGGTTTAGTCGAGTCTGTTAATGGTGATCATTTAGACGTTTTAGACCTAGGGTACGAGCGACTTATGGGGCGCAGAGCTTGGGGTATTACCCCTAAAAATATTGGTCAAGGGATGGCTTTACATGCCTTACTCGATCCACATATTGATTTAGTGATCCTTACTGGCCCAGCGGGCAGTGGTAAAACGCTATTGGCTCTGGCGGCGGCACTTGAAATGGTCGTAGAGAGAAATATGTATGACAAAATCATCGTGACCCGAAGCACCCCCGAAATTGCCGAATCTATTGGCTTTTTACCCGGCACCGAAGAAGAAAAAATGGCACCTTGGCTTGCCGCCATTACCGACAGTTTAGAAGTGCTGCATAAAAATGATGAGAACGTAAAAGGCTCCATGAGTTACATCATGGAAAAAGCCAACATTCAGTTTAAATCGGTGAACTTTATGCGTGGGCGTAGTATTCAAAATGCCATTGTGATTTTAGACGAATCACAAAATCTGACTGCTTCGCAACTAAAAACCATAATTACCCGTTGTGGCGAAGGAACTAAGTTAATTTGCAGTGGTAATTTGGCACAAATAGATAGTAATTATCTCAGCGCTGTTACCTCAGGTTTAACCTATATAGTTGAAAAATTTAAGAATTTTTCTGGCAGTGCCACCATTAATTTGGACGGAGTAGTTCGCAGCAGATTGGCAGAGTTTGCGGAAGAGCAACTATAGAAAAACTTAAGGTGATATTACTCATGTGACGGGTTAGATTGCTGATGTATCAATCAGCAATCTCTTTATTACCTACCAATACATCATTATTTTTCTCTTAGTCCAAAGCGTTTACATCAATAACCCGACTTTTCACGGGTTATTATGATCTTCTGTTGGCTCGTCATTACTGTGCATCAAATGTCAGATTAACCAGCTTAATGCTTGTCTATCGGTTTCCACAGAGACGGGATCATTTAAACGAATACAAGCTGTAATAGGCTTCCAATGTGGCGGAACTTTGCACCTTAAAATTACGTAATGCGAATGGCCCCCAATTCGCCAGTACAGCCATTCTGCCAGCAGGATTTTCCCAGTTATCTAGGGCATGTTCGCTTAGATCATTAAATGCCAAGTTGGTAGCAGTGACTTCGGCATTTACTTTTACTTGTAATACAAAAACGGGTTCTGTTTTCTTTAATGCTTGGTCAAATCGCGCCGTGCGGTATTTAACTTCTATATGCTGCCATTCGTTGTTTAAGCCAGTTAACTTGATTTGGTAGCGCTTTTGTAACAATAAATAAGCCCTCGCATCTGCGGGCAACAAATATTCCATGGTGACTAAGGCGTCACTTAAATAAGCGTCATGGATAAGCGGCGTTGTATCTGCTGCAGGGACGGCATTAACTAAGATATTTTGCCCGTCGTCACTAGAGGATGAAATTTGTATCTTGTCTTCAATGGCACTGACTTCACTGGCATTTGTCCAAGTTTTGTTAGTTTTGACTTGGGCAAGAGGAGCCGCCCAAGTCGCCAAGCTATGAGATAAACAACAGGCGAGGCCAAAAATACGTATTAACATAGCTATCTTCATTTTTTATTACTCAGTTTTTTAAAAAAACATGCTTGATCGCGCCACAAAATAGTCCTCGATCAATGTCATGTTTACAGCTCTCTTAGCCAAATATTACGAAAACTGACGGGATTACCGTGATCCTGTAATCGTAACGCCTCACAGCCATGTGCATAATAACGGGGCTTACCAATCCATTCGGTTTTACCTTGAATTTTCACATCATTTTGGATCAGTACACCGTTGTGCAATACCGTTACTCGTGCCGGTGACTGCAACTCTTGGTTGTCGTTAAACACTGGGGCGGTATAAATAATGTCATAACTTTGCCATTCATCTGGTGGCAAAGTGGCATTCACTAATGGAATATGTTGTTTGTAAATTGAACCGGCTTGTCCATTGGAATAGGCTGTATTGTTATAAGAGTCGAGTATTTGCACCTCATAACTTTGCTGTAAAAACACCCCACTATTGCTGCGTGCCTGCCCGGTCAATA
>Ga0115567_10000349_pt1 | contig 46425 bp, 41 predicted proteins | sample COGITO_mtgs_1204_2_FD_88679 | JGI IMG/M metagenome (GOLD analysis project Ga0115567, IMG submission 88679) | Pelagic marine microbial communities from North Sea - COGITO_mtgs_120412 | ecosystem: Environmental > Aquatic > Marine > Epipelagic | place: Germany:Helgoland, sampling site Kabeltonne...
TAACTTCGGTAAGAAATCTTTAACCGAGCTTGAAGAGCTTGTGAACAATAAAGGTTTAAACTTTGGTATGGATCTATCAAAATATAAATTGGATAAAGACTAGTTTCCAGTTTCTGGATAATATGTCTAAAAGAGAATAGTAATGAGACACGGAAAAAAAATAAATCATTTAGGAAGAAAAACGGCGCACCGTAAGTCTATGTTGGCTAACATGGCTTGTTCCCTAATTGAGCATAAACGCATTAACACAACTGTGGCTAAGGCGAAAGCTTTAAAGCAGTTTGTTGAGCCTTTGGTTACAAAATCTAAAGTAGATACTACTCACAATAGAAGATTGGTTTTCGCTAAACTTCGTCAGAAAGAATTCGTTGCAGAATTGTTTCGTGATGTAGCGCCTAAAGTTGGAGATCGTCCAGGAGGTTATACTAGAATTATTAAGTTAGGAAATCGTTTGGGAGATAATGCTGATATGGCAATGATCGAACTTGTAGATTACAACGAAACTTATAATCTTACTAAGCCAGAGAAGAAGAAAACTACTCGTAGAGCAGGTAAGAAAAAGCCAGATGCAGAAACTGCAGCTCCTGCAAAAGCAGAAAGCAAAAAGTCGGAAGCTAAAGCTGAAAAGAAAGACGATAAAAAAGAAGAATAGAAATGATTCTTTCAAGTCAAATTATTAAAAAAGGATAAGCCGTTTAGGTTTATCCTTTTTTTTTGGACGTTATCGAAATAATGGAGAATTATAAATACTAAATTAATTTGAATATGTTAAGGCGAATAATTTGTGTTATAACAATCTGGTAGATGTTGTAAAGATGTTTAAATTTGCCGCAACTTTGTAAACTAAGACATGAAATACCAAGCAAGAAAAAAAGCGATTATCTTATTAGCAGACGGTACCATTTTTCATGGGAAATCTGTAGGAGACAAAGATGGGAGTGCTGTAGGAGAAGTTTGTTTTAACACCGGAATGACGGGTTATCAAGAAATTTTTACAGATCCTTCCTACTATGGTCAATTAATGGTTACTACCAATGCACATATTGGTAATTATGGAACCACTAAAGAAGAGGACGAATCTGATAAAGCAAAGATATCTGGTTTAATTTGTAAAAACTTCAGTTATACCTATTCAAGACCAAGTGCAGATGCTTCTCTACAAGAGTTTTTAGATAATAGTAATCTATTTGCAATTTCAGATGTAGATACTCGAGCCTTGGTAACTTATATTAGAGAGAATGGTGCAATGAATGCTATTATTTCTACAGATGTTGACAATATAGAAGGTTTAAAGCAACAGCTTAAGGAAGTTCCAGATATGAATGGTCTTGAGTTAGCTTCAAAAGTTTCTACTAAAGAACCGTATTTCTATGGTGAAGAGAATGCAACTTATAAAATAGCCGCTTTAGACATAGGTATTAAAAAGAATATTCTTAGAAATTTAGCAGAAAGAGATGCTTATATAAAGGTATTTCCATATAATGCCACTTATGAGGAGTTGAGTACTTGGAATCCTGATGGTTACTTTTTATCAAATGGTCCTGGAGATCCTCAGCCATTAAAGGAAGCAATAGAGTTGACCAAAACAATCTTAGAAAAAGATCATCCTTTATTTGGGATTTGTTTGGGGCATCAAGTGATAGCTATTGCAAACGGAATATCGACCTACAAGATGCATCACGGACATAGAGGAATTAATCATCCGGTTAAGAATTTAAAAACTGGAAAAGGAGAAATTACTTCTCAAAATCATGGATTTGCAGTAGATAGGGCAGAGGCAGAGGCGAATCCAAATATTAGAATTACGCATGTGTGCTTGAACGATGATACCATTGGAGGATTAGAGATTACAAATAAAAATTGTTTCTCTGTACAATATCACCCAGAGGCAAGTCCTGGACCGCATGATGCGAGCTATTTATTTGATGAATTTATAGATAGAATAAAGAACTCTAAAAATTAATTTTAATTAAAATCAATAGAAACCGAACTGAAAAGTTCGGTTTTCTTATTTTAGATTCTATTGATGCTCTTTTTTACAGATTTTCGGTATTGAGTTTTTAAGTAAAAGATAGCTGTTGCTGGATATTCTTTCGAAAACGATATCGTAGAATATAAAGCTAAATCTAATGAAATTCGCAAAAAATTGAGCTTCAATTTGTATCTTGTCATCTGATTTCAATAAAAACACAAAATATAATATTATGAGTATAATTATCAATATTCACGCACGTCAGATATTTGATTCTAGAGGGAATCCTACGGTAGAAGTAGACGTTATAACAGAAAATGGAATTTTAGGTAGAGCAGCAGTTCCTTCTGGAGCTTCTACAGGAGAGCATGAAGCTGTTGAGTTAAGAGATGGTGGAAAAGAATTCATGGGAAAAGGGGTTTCTAAAGCTGTTGAAAATGTAAATACTGTTCTTGCTGAAGAATTGTTAGGTTACTCAATATTCGATCAGAATTTAATAGATCAAGCAATGATTGAGTTAGACGGGACGCCAAATAAAGCGAAGCTTGGTGCTAACGCTATACTAGGTGTTTCTTTGGCAGTTGCTAAGGCGGCTGCTAACGAGCTTAACATGCCATTGTATAGATATATTGGTGGGGTTAGTGCTAACACGCTTCCTGTGCCAATGATGAATATTATTAATGGTGGATCTCATAGTGATGCTCCAATTGCATTTCAAGAATTTATGATCATGCCGGTAAAGGCAAAAACCTTTTCTCATGCACTACAAATGGGAACAGAGATCTTCCACAACCTTAAAAAAGTATTACACGATAGAGGTTTGAGTACTGCTGTTGGTGATGAAGGTGGATTTGCTCCAACATTGGATGGAACAGAAGATGCTTTAGACACAATTCTATTAGCAATTAAAAAAGCCGGATATAAAGGTGGCGATGAAGTAATGATCGCATTAGATTGTGCTGCTGCAGAATTCTATGAAAATGGAAAATACGATTATAAGAAATTTGAAGGTGAAGGTGGAGTAACGAGAAGCAGCGAAGAACAAGCAGATTATTTAGCAGAACTTGCTTCTAAATATCCAATCATCTCTATTGAAGATGGTATGGATGAAAATGACTGGGAAGGATGGAAATATCTTACAGATAAAATTGGAGATAAAGTTCAATTAGTAGGAGACGATCTTTTTGTAACGAATGTAGAAAGACTTTCTAGAGGTATAAATGAGGGAATTGCGAATTCAATTCTTATTAAAGTAAATCAGATAGGAACACTTACTGAAACCATTGCAGCTGTAAACATGGCTAAAAATGCAGGATATACCAGTGTGATCTCTCACAGATCTGGAGAAACTGAAGATAATACTATTGCAGATTTGGCAGTAGCATTAAATACAGGACAAATTAAAACAGGTTCTGCTTCTAGAAGTGATAGAATGGCTAAATACAATCAATTATTACGTATTGAAGAAGAGCTGGGAAGTATTGCATATTTTCCACAGAAAAATGCTTTTAAGATCTAATAAAAGAACTTATAATTTATAAAAAATCCCCATCAGAAAATGATGGGGATTTTTTTTGCTACTTTTTTCTAAAAATATTGCTAAAGTTATAGGTGTTATGGCAAATTACACTGCGTTATACGTGGCTTTTAGCCACTTATTTTGTATTTTAGCAATCCAAAAAATAATCAGAAAAAAGTTATAATTATATGTCAAAAGTTGCTACGCTAGAGATCGATGGGAAAAAATACGAGTTTCCTATAACCATTGGAACTGAAAATGAAGTTGCCATTGATATTAAGAGTTTAAGAGGAGAAACTGGAGTAATTACTCTTGATCCAGGATTTAAAAATACAGGAAGTTGCGAAAGCGCCATCACTTTTTTAGATGGTGAACAAGGAATTTTAAGATATAGAGGGTATGCTATTGAAGATCTTGCTGAAAAAGCAGATTTTCTTGAAGTAGTCTTCTTATTGATATTTGGAGAATTACCAAGTAAGCAACAATTAGATAAATTTAAAGATGATATCAAAGACCAGAGTGAGGTAAATCATGATATGAAAACTGTAATTAACGGTTTTCCACCATCTGCTCACCCAATGGGAATGTTGTCTTCTTTAACCAGTGCTCTTATCGCCTTCAACCCAAAATCTGTAAATGTAGATTCTGAAGAAGATATGTATAAGGCCATAGTGAAGTTGTTGGCTAAATTCCCAACACTTGCAGCTTGGACATTGCGTAAGAGAAATGATATGTCTATGGATAATAGAGATAACAATCTTGGCTATGTAGAAAGTTTGCTTAAAATGATGTTTGCTAAATCTGGCGAAGATTATAAGTTAGATCAAACAGTAGTAGATGCTTTAGATAAATTATTAATTCTTCATGCAGATCATGAGCAAAACTGTTCTACATCTACTGTAAGAATAGTTGGTTCTTCTCATGCAGGATTATTCGCTTCAATTTCAGCAGGAGTTTCTGCACTTTGGGGGCCACTTCATGGTGGAGCTAATCAAGCTGTAATAGAAATGTTGGAAGAGATTAAAGCTGATGGTGGAGATACTTCAAAATTCTTAGATAAAGCAAAAGATAAAGATGATCCATTTAGATTGATGGGCTTCGGACACAGAGTTTACAAAAACTTCGATCCACGTGCTAAGATCATTAAAAAAGCTGCAGATGAAGTTTTAGAAGCTTTAGGAGTAGACGATCCAATTTTGGATATCGCAAAAAGTTTAGAGAAAGCTGCTTTGGAAGATCCATATTTCGTAGAAAGAAAATTATATCCAAACGTAGATTTTTATTCAGGAATTATTTACCGCGCAATGGGAATTCCAACAGAGATGTTTACGGTAATGTTTGCTGTAGGACGTCTTCCAGGATGGATTGCACAATGGAGAGAAATGCGTTTAGGTAAAGAACCAATTGGTAGACCAAGACAGGTTTATGTTGGAGAAGCACTACGCGGATTTAAAGAAATTGGTAATAGATAATTAATAATAGCATCAATATAAAAAAAAGCTTCATTCCACAATGGAGCTTTTTTTATATTTGCTGAAAACCCACTAAAATGTTGAAACTAAACATCACCAGTGAAACCGCTCCTTTAAAAGCTGTTGTTCTTGGTACTGCTCTTAGCAATGGTCCAACTCCAGAACTTAAAGATGCTTACGATCCAAAATCGGCAGAATTTATAGCAGCAGGAACATATCCGCTAGAAAAAGATATGGTAGAAGAGATGGAAGCTGTAGCAGCTGTTTTTGAGAAATACGATGTCAAAGTATTTAGACCTAAACTGATAGAAGATTACAATCAAATCTTTACCAGAGATATTGCTTTTGTTATAGATGATAAATTTATAAAAGCAAATATACTTCCAGATAGAGATGAAGAAATAGAGGCAATAAACCATGTTATAGCTCAAATAGATCCTGCCAAGGTGCTTACCATGCCAGAAGATGCTCATATGGAAGGTGGAGATGTAATGCCTTATAAAGATTATATCTTGGTAGGTACTTATAAAGGTGAAGATTATAAAAATTTTATCACTGCAAGAACCAATATGAAAGGTGTACAATGGTTACAGGAAGTTTTCCCTAATAGAAAAGTGAAATCCTTCAGCCTTAAAAAATCGAATACGATAGCAAAAGATAATGCCTTGCATTTAGATTGCTGTTTTCAACCGGTAGGAAAAGATAAAGCGATCATTTACAAAGGAGGATTCTTAATTGAAGAAGAATATGAATGGTTGGTTCGATTATTCGGAAAGGAAAATGTATTTGAGATCACTAGAGATGAAATGTACTACATGAATTCTAATGTGTTTTCAATTTCTGAAGAGGTAGTAATTTCAGAAAAGAATTTCACCAGACTAAATACATGGTTACGAGACCAAAATATCACGGTAGAAGAGGTTCCTTATGCTGAAATTTCTAAGCAGGAAGGTTTGCTAAGATGCTCCACACTACCATTAATTAGAGAATAGAAAGAAAATGAAGATGGAACAAATAACAAATACCATTTTAATGGTGCGTCCTGTAAATTTCAGGATGAATGAAGAAACAGCTGTAAATAATTATTTTCAGGCAGATCTTAAGATCAAGCAAGAAGAAGTAAATAAGCAGGCACAATCAGAATTTGATGCCTTTGTAGAAAAATTAACGAAGGTTGGGGTGAATGTTGTTGTGGTAGACGATGTTAAAGAACAAGATACGCCAGACTCTATATTTCCTAATAACTGGGTTTCTTTTCATCAAAGCGGAAGAGTTGGAATCTATCCAATGTTTGCAGAGAATAGAAGAAGAGAACGCCGAATGGAATTCTTTGAGCAATTAGAATCTCGTGGTTTTAAAATTGAAGATGTTATAGATTATACTGAGGCTGAAGATGAAGGCATCTTTTTAGAAGGTACAGGAAGTTTGATCTTAGACCGTGTAAATAGAAAAGCCTATTGTGCGCTTTCTCCAAGAGCAGATGAAGAATTATTCATAGAATTTTGTGAAGATTTTGAGTTTACTCCTGTTATTTTTACGGCAAATCAAGATGTAGATGGAAAGAGAATGCCTATTTATCATACCAATGTGATGATGTGTATTGCTGAAGATTTTGCAGTGATATGTGCAGATAGTATTGACGATGCTAAAGAAAAAAAGAATGTTTTGAAACATCTTAAAGAAGATGGGAAAGAGATCATTAGAATTTCAGAAGCACAAATTCATGAATTTGCGGGTAATATGTTACAAGTTAAAGGCGCAAATAATAAAAAGTATTTAGTAATGAGTGCTACCGCTCATAAAGCTTTAAATAAAGGTCAGGTTAATGCTATAGAGAAACATTGCGAAATTTTGAGTGCAGATCTTAATACCATAGAAACTTGTGGTGGTGGAAGTGCACGTTGCATGATGGCTGAAGTTTTCTTACCTAAAAAATAAATTAAGAGGAAGTTTCTTTTACTATTTCCGCTTTCTTAAAAAGAGTTCTGGTAAGTAAAATGATAACCACGGCAGTAAAGAAGGCAAAAGGAAGCGATCCTATAATAAGAAATTTTTGCATTGCTGTAAGTACGTCGCTGTTTGGCTTTATAGAGCCAAGAACTACAATAGCTTCAGAAAATATAAAAATAATTAAAGCCCAAATGAGTCGAAATTTCTTTTTCGGCTCTTTGTCTTTTTTGGAAGAAAACATGCTTAATACATAGATGGCAGAATCTACCGATGTAACCAAAAAACTAATCAGCAATAGTACTACCAATAAATTCACTATTACAGAGATAGGATAGTTTTGAAGGAAAATGAAAAGTGAGGTAAATACATTTCCAAATTCATTGTTATACGTTCCCCATTGTTCTATCAAATTAAATGCTGAAGATCCAAAAACACTGAACCAAAAGAAAGTTCCTAAAGAAGGAATAATCAATACGCCTAATATCATTTCTCTTATGGTTCTTCCCTTTGAAATTCGAGCGATAAAGATTCCAGTAAAAGGAGCCCAAGCCAACCAAAACGCCCAATAATAATAGGTCCAATCGGTTAGAAACTCTTTCCCGGGATCGTAATTTCCATAAGCAATACTTAGCGGAATAAAATCTATAATATAGTGATAGGTAGCGGAGAGGAAATTGGAGAAGATCAACGACATATCGCTTTGTACAAATACAAAGACTAGTAAGATCAAGGTTAGATAAATATTCCAATTGGATATTCTTTTAATTCCTTTATGCATTCCTTGCCAAGCAGATAGAAATGCGATAAAACAGATTACAAAAACTAAGATCAAGGTAGAGCTTAGATCTCCAGAAGGTTTGGAAAGTAAATGACTTATGCCTCCTTCAATTTGGGTGGTTCCTAAACCTATCGCGGCAACAAGCCCAATAACTGTAGTAAGTATGGTAAGAATGTCTATTCCAGATGGAAGGAATTTAATGCGTTTAAAGTGAGGTAAACTAGTACCCAATCTAATATGATCGTTTTTTATAAATATAGCATAGCCTACTAAAAGCGCAAAAATTGCATAAAATGCCCACGCTGTAAAACCCCACTGATAAAAGGTATATTCTAAGGCAATTACTTGGGGAGAACTTCCGGTTTGTATGGGGTTGTTTTGAAACATATATACCGGCTCTTGTACACTTCTAAGAAGTATGCCTGCGCCCATTCCTGCGCTGTATAGCATAGCAATCCAAGACCACCTATTAAATTCTGGTGGCGAATTTCCTAATCTTAGGGCTCCAATCTTAGAGATGGCGATTCCTAATAGAAAAAGAACACATATTAGGCCTAGCCACAAATAAAAACCACCAAACCATTCTCTTACCCATATAGAGCCCACCTCAATAAAATTGTAAAAAGTGTCGGTAGCGAAGAAAATAAAAAGTGCTGTGAACAGTAATATTCCTGTAGAAAAAAGGAGTATTGAATTTTTGCCTATAAATGAATTGTTCTTCAAAAAATCTTAATTAATTATCGCCTTTAGCAATTCTATTGATCATACCATCAAAGATAAAATAATGAAATGGAAGCATAGTATACCAATACAATCTGCCCCAAATTCCACGTGGTCTAAACGTAGCGGTTTGATGCAGAATATTATCTTCATCTATTTCAAATTCTAACCAAGCTTCTCCGGGAACTTTCATTTCAGCAAATAAGAGCAATCTTCTCTCCTGTTTGTCTGCCAAGAGAACTCTCCAAAAATCTAATGAATCTCCTGCAGATATTTGTGTAGGATGGGTTCTTCCTCTTCGAAGCCCAACCCCTCCAAAAAGTTTATCCATGTAACCACGAATCTTCCAAAGCCAATTGCCATAATACCAGCCGCGCATGCCGCCAATTGCCCAAATCCGTTCTAGTACTTCTTCCGGATTTTCAACTTTAATAGATTGTTCATCTTTTACGCAACCAAAGGTTGGAACTTGAATATATTGATTTAGATCTTTTCTGAATCTACCGCTGCTCATAGAATCTTTCCAGCTGGAAACAACTTGGTTTTGTTCTATTTTAAAAAATGCAAGTTCTATTGCCTCTTTATAGGTTATTGGATTAAGATTTAGGATATCTTGTAATCTTTTATCATTAGAAATCACTTCAATACGCATACTATCTACAAGGTTTAAAGCAAGCTTGTAAGAAGTTGAGGTTACAAAATATAGCCAGTAAGATGAAATTTTAGGAGAAAGAAAAGGAACATCTATGATCCATAAATTCAATTGTCGCACCTCGGCATATTGCTGCATCATTTCTTTATAAGAAAGTATATCTGGACCTCCAATATCAAAAGATTGATTGTAACATTGTTCATTTCCAATAACTCCGGTTAAGAATTGAAGTACATCTCTAATAGCAATTGGCTGGCATTTGGTTTTTACCCAGGTTGGAGTTACCATTAGAGGTAGCTTTTCGCATAGATCTCTAATAATCTCAAAAGATGAGCTTCCAGACCCTACTATAATTGCAGCTCTTAGCACTGTAGTGTTAAAATCTCCTTTATAAAGTATATCTTCTACTTGTTTTCTTGATTGAAGATGCTTGGAAAGTTTGTCTTCATTAACAATTCCGCTGAGGTAGATTACTTGTTTTACAGAAGTGCCGGCCATGATGGAATTAAAATTAGTGGCTGCCTGAGATTCTTTACTGTCAAAATCTTTGGTAGAACCAGTCATAGAGTGAATAAGATAATAGGCAATATCTATATTCTTTATAGCGTCCGGAATTTTGGGCTCATCCAAAAAATCTATTTCAACAACTTCTATTTTTTTAAGTAATTCTTTGTTTACCGCTAAGCGGTTCTTATCTCTTACAGCGCAAATAACTTCATGACCCATTTCCAGTAATTGCGGTAAAAGTCTGAGTCCTATGTATCCATTTGCTCCAGTAAGTAATATCCTCATTTGTATATTTTATATTTTATAATTTAGGAATTAAATGATTACTTTCACTCCTATTAATAAATATTTATAAAATGAATAACACCCTAAAAATTGTTTTACTTATTTTAGGTTTTGGCTTAATTGGATACGGACTTTACACGTTAATAACTCCTGAGGTTTCTTTACAGGCAGGGCCTTTAAAAGTGGAAGCTCAAGGAGATAATACACAATCTTATGCAATGATTGGGCTAGGAGTTCTTTCTCTAGTTGGCGGCTTAGCTTTTAGAAAGCGATAAACACTTCTTAATTAAAAACGGTGTTTATTAAGGTAATTACAGAAGAGCTTATATATTCTACTCCTATAGCAATCACTATAAATCCTATAATCCTTGAAATTGCATTAATTCCAGATGCACCTAGCATTCTTACAATATAATGAGCGCTTTTTAAGACTAAGAAAGTTGCAAGGCATACCGCTAAAATTGCTAAGACTGTAATTATTTTTTCTGAAACGATATTATATTCATCGTACATTCCAATTAGCATAGAAATAGATCCCGGACCTGCTAACATTGGAATTGCTAGGGGAGTTAGAGAAACACCTTCTCTTTGGTAGGCATCATCTTTCACTCGTTGTTTGTCCATTCCTTTATGTTTGGAAAATGAACCAGTTAGTAATGCAAATCCGGAAGTCACAATAATAAGTCCTCCAGCAATTCTTAAAGACTCTATGCTTATCCCAAAAAATTGAAGCAAATATCTTCCGGTGAAAAACGAGATTGTTAGAATCACGAAAATATTGATCGCGGTAAGTAAGGAAGTTTTAGATCTCTCGGCAGAGGAATCTTCTTGTGTTAATCCTACAAAGATAGGAACGGTTCCCAGTGGATTGATAACAGAGAATAATGCGGCAAATACATAAATGAATAATTCCATTGGTTTTTGGTGCAAAGTTGCGCACTTAATCCAACGGCAAAATCATTAGAAATTTAAGCTTCTATTATGTAAACGCTTTTATATAGTAGATTTGTAAAGTAAATGTTATCTAAGATCTTCGAGCTGGGTAGGAGAATTATCAGATTTATACTTTAAGATCTTCATCATATATTTATGAATTTGAGGCGTATTGGCCTTCACTTTAATAAAATAATGATCTTTATAGATAGAATATTCTTCAGCTTTACCTTTATATAAGTTGAGTTTGTAGTAAGGGATTATGAGCGCATAAGTATCTAATAAAGCTCTAAACATCACAATAATACCATTTGGGCGCATTTCAATATTGCACACATTCATATTATTATCTAAGATTAATAAGTTATGAATGTCTATACTGGTGCTGGTAATATTCAGTTTTGGGGAGCCGGTTCCGTTAAGTTTAAAGCGTTGCGCCAAGGTAAAAGGTGCGCCAACTTCAGTATTTATTTTCTCTTTTATCTCCGGTCTATTGTAGCTAATATTTAATAACATTTTCGCTTTTTTATAAAGATAAGAATTTGAGCTTAAAGGGTTATAGCTTGCCGTTAAAATCTATTATCTTTGCGGCTTATCACGCATTAAAAGAGAAAAAGATCTAAAGAATGAGTATTCAGGAAACCATAGAGCAAGAGGTAAAAAGCACATTAGAGCAAGAATATGGGGTAAGCCTTGAAAATATTGAGTTTCAGCCTACCCGTAAAGATTTTGAAGGAGATATTACCATTGTAACTTTCCCTATGCTAAGGCAAATTAAAACCAATCCTGTTCAGTTAGGGCAGTTTATTGGGGAAAGCCTTGTAAAATCTGTAGGTGTTATTTCTGATTTTAATGTGGTGAAAGGTTTTTTGAACCTTGTATTAAGCGATTCGTTTTACTTAGATTTCTTTAAAACTATAGCTGCTGAAAAGAATTTTGGAAAAGTGGAAGTTACTAATAGTTCTAAAACTATCATGGTAGAATACTCTTCTCCAAACACCAACAAGCCGTTGCACTTAGGGCATGTTAGAAATAATTTGTTGGGATATTCTGTTGCAGAGATATTAAAAGCTAGTGGTAATAATGTGTATAAGACTCAGATCATCAACGATCGTGGGATACATATTTGTAAATCTATGTTGGCTTGGAAGAAATTCGGAAATGATGAAACTCCGGAGTCTACAGGGCTAAAAGGTGATAAATTGGTAGGGAACTATTACGTGAAGTTCGACCAAGAATATAAAAAAGAAATTTCAGAATTAATTGCTGAAGGTAAAACCGAAGATGAGGCTAAAGTAGAAGCTCCAATTTTTGTGGAAGCAAAAGATATGTTGCTAAAGTGGGAAGCGGGAGATGAAGAAACGGTAGCACTTTGGGAAAAAATGAACACGTGGGTATATAATGGGTTTGAAAAAACCTATGATGCTATGGGTGTAGATTTTGATAAAAATTACTACGAAAGTGAAACCTATTTGTTGGGGAAAAATGTAGTAGCTCAAGGTCTTGAAAAAGGTGTTTTCTATAAGAAAGAAGATGGAAGTGTTTGGATAGATCTTACCGAAGATGGGTTGGATGAAAAGATTGTATTAAGAAGTGATGGAACAGCGGTTTACATGACCCAAGATATTGGGACCGCTATACAAAGGGTAAAAGATTTTGATATAGATGGAATGGTTTATACCGTAGGGAATGAACAAGATTATCATTTCAAAGTGTTATTCTTGATCTTGAAAAAACTAGGATTTGAATGGGCAAATTACCTATATCACTTAAGTTATGGAATGGTGGATCTTCCTTCTGGAAAAATGAAGAGTCGAGAAGGCACTGTGGTAGATGCAGATGAGTTGATGGAGCAAATGACCACTACTGCTAAAGAAATTTCAGAAGAATTAGGGAAACTTGACGAATATTCTCCAGAAGAAAAAGCAGATTTATATAAGATGATCGGGCTTGGAGCGCTTAAATATTATATTCTGAAAGTAGATCCTAAGAAGCGAATTTTATTCAATCCGGAAGAGTCTGTAGATTTTCAAGGAAATACAGGGCCTTTTATTCAATATACCTATGCAAGAATTCAGTCTATTTTAAGAAAGGCAGATTTTGATCTGAACAAGGAAGTAGAAATTGCTGAAGATTATAAACTTCATGATAAAGAAAAAGCTTTACTTAAGCAATTACAATCGTATCCTGAAACAATTCAGTTAGCAGCAGAAAATCATAGTCCAGCGTTAATAGCTAATTACACGTACGATCTGGTAAAAGAATTCAATTCATTTTATCAAAATGTGACCATTTTGGGTACGGAAGATGTTTCAGAAAAAATGTTTAGAGTACAGTTATCTAAGGTGGTTGGAGATGTAATAAAATCGGCATTCCAATTATTAGGGATTCAGGTTCCGGAAAGAATGTAAATTAAAATAAAAAATCAGCAATATTTAGGCTGAGGTTTAAGTGTGAAAAATAGAGGGTTTTAGGTAGAATATTGTTTCTAAATAAATCTTTTCACTTCAGTCTCAAATCATTAAATTTGCGTTCGCAGTAAAATGCGAAAAAACTTAAATCAGAAGAAAGAATTATGTTTGATAATTTAAGCGATAAGTTAGAGAATGCCTTACATGTATTAAAAGGGCACGGGCAAATTACCGAGGTAAACGTTGCTGAGACTTTAAAAGAAGTAAGACGAGCATTGGTAGATGCCGATGTTAACTATAAAATAGCCAAAGATTTTACCACTGTTGTAAAAGAAAAAGCTTTAGGGCAAGATGTACTTACTGCTTTAAAACCAGGGCAGTTAATGGTGAAGCTAGTTAAAGATGAGCTAACCGAATTAATGGGTGGAGAAGCTGAAGGGATCAATCTTTCAGGTAACCCTTCTATTATTTTAATGTCTGGATTGCAGGGTAGTGGTAAAACTACATTCTCTGGAAAACTAGCTAATTATCTTAAAACTAAAAAATCTAAGAATCCATTATTGGTTGCTTGTGATGTTTACAGACCAGCAGCGGTAAATCAGTTACATGTTGTTGGAGACCAGATTGGAGTTGAGGTTTATAGTGATGAAGGAAATCAAGATCCGGTAAAGATTGCTCAAGATGCTATTGCACATGCTAAGAAGAATGGCAATAATGTGGTAATTATAGATACCGCAGGACGTTTGGCTGTAGATCAGGCTATGATGACCGAGATTGCAAATATTCACGCGGCTATCCAACCACAAGAAACATTATTTGTAGTAGATTCTATGACGGGGCAAGATGCTGTAAATACTGCAAAAGCCTTTAATGAGAAATTGAATTTTGATGGAGTTATTCTTACCAAATTAGATGGAGATACTCGAGGTGGAGCTGCAATTTCTATTAAATCTGTAGTTAATAAACCTATTAAGTTTATTGGTACCGGAGAGAAAATGGACGCTATAGATGTGTTCTACCCTTCTCGTATGGCAGATAGAATTTTGGGGATGGGAGATGTTATCTCTTTGGTAGAACGTGCTCAAGAACAATATGATGAAGAGGAAGCAAGAAAGCTTCAGAAAAAAATCGCAAAAAATCAATTTGGTTTTGATGATTTCTTAAATCAGTTACAACAGATCAAGAAAATGGGATCTATGAAAGATCTTATGGGAATGATCCCGGGTGCTGGAAAAATGCTGAAAGATGTAGATATAGACGATGATGCTTTTAAGCATGTAGAAGCTATAATTTATTCTATGACATTAGAAGAAAGAGCAACACCAACAGTTATAAACGCTAACCGAAAGAAGAGAATTGCAAAAGGATCTGGAACATCTGTACAACAGGTAAATCAGTTACTTAAACAGTTCAACCAGATGGGTAAGATGATGAAGATGATGCAAGGTGGTGGCGGAAGAAAAATGATGCAAATGATGAAAGGGATGAAATAATCCCTTTTTTCATTTTTGAATAATTAGAATTTCAACAACACAAACAACACAACAACCAAATGACAATTCTAGATGGTAAAAAAGTAAGCGACGACATTAAGAATGAAATTGCTGCTGAGGTTACTAAAATGAAAAATAAAGGTGAAAAAGTGCCTCATCTTGCAGCCATTATTGTGGGTAAAGATGGTGCCAGTTTAACCTATGTTAATAGCAAAGTAAAAGCTTGCGAAAGAGTGGGCTTTGAATCTTCTCTTTATAGATTACCCAATACTGTTAGTGAAACCGAATTGCTTCAGAAGATTGAAGAACTCAATGAAAATGAAGATATAGATGGTTTTATAGTGCAACTGCCATTGCCTCCACAAATTAACACTCAAAAGGTTTTAAATGCTGTAGACCCAGACAAAGATGTAGATGGTTTTCATCCAACAAACTTTGGTAAAATGGCGTTAGATATGACTACGTTTATACCTGCTACTCCATTTGGTATTTTAGAATTATTAGAGCGTTATGATATTCCTACCAAAGGAAAACATACGGTGGTAATTGGAAGAAGTTATATAGTGGGAAGACCTATGAGTATTTTAATGGGGAGAAGTGGTTTTCCTGGTAATTCTACGGTTACATTAACTCATGAGTTCACAAAGAATATTTCTCAGGTTACTTCTCAAGCAGATATTATTATTATTGCGGTTGGAATACCTGATTTTCTTAAAGGAGAAATGATTAAAGACGATGCGGTTATAATTGATGTTGGAATTACAAGAGTTGCAGATGAATCTGCGGAAAGAGGATATGTAATTAAAGGAGATGTAGATTTTGAAAATGTAAGTAAGAGAGCCTCTTATATCACTCCGGTTCCGGGTGGAGTAGGACCAATGACGGTCTCCATGTTACTTAAAAATACGCTGCTTGCCAGAGAAAGGCATAGAGAGAGAGCTGCAGAAGACAGAAAAAAATAAAAAAAAGGAGGGAATTTAATTCCCTCCTTTTTTATAAGCTATTTATGAAGTTGCAACCTCGTCATTTCCTTCTTCTAATTTCCAATCAAGGTAATTGTGAAGGTCAGATTCAATAAATCGTAATCCAAAAGAAAGTACCGCTAGGTCATCAATATATCCCAATCCTGGAATAAAATCTGGAATAATATCAAATGGATTCAATACATATAAAAGTGAAAAAGCAATTGCGGCTATCGTAAACCATGGCACATTGCTATAAATACCTTTTCTGTAATCCTGCAACATCCCGATCATGATCTTTCCTAACTCACTGTATTTTTTAAGCGTACTAGAATTTAGTAATTTATCTGAGATCTCTTTCTGATTGTTCATTACTACATCAACATCACCATTGTCTATTTTAGTGATTTCTCCACTCACGTAATCTTCGTCTATAATCTTCTTGTTCTTGTTAAACATGTTGGTTAATTTTAGTTGTTATTTTATAAATTATCGTATTCATTTCCATATTCTTTCTTATAGATCTTCAGTATCAATAAAAATAAAGAGATCAATAATGGTCCAAATATCAGTCCAATAAATCCAAAAAGCGGCACACCTACTACTACACCAAATAATGTTATTAATGGATGTACACTTGAGAGCTTTTCTAAAATGTATAATCTTACCAGATTATCTGTAGCCCCAACTACGGTGAATCCATAAATTAATATAGCAATTGCTTGCCAATCTTGTCCTTGAGAGAGCATTAATAAAGTAACGGGTATAATTCCTAAAGCAGTACCAATAAAAGGAATCATAGATCCAATTACTGTAATTACAAACCAGAATAACGGGTCTGGCGCACTAAAGATAAAATATCCTATAAGGGCAATAACCCCTTGAATTAAGGCAACTAAAGGAATTCCTATAGCATTAGACCGTACCGAGGTATCGCTTTCTTTACCTATTAATATAATATTTTCTTCATCTAAAGGAATGTACTCATTTACATGATCTTGCATTTCTTTTCTATTGATAAGCATGTAGTAGAGCAAGAAATACATAATACCAATAGCTATGGTTGCATTAAATGTACCACCTGCTAAACTTTGTAAATTAGAAGAGATCCAAGTGGTAATAGAAGAGCTGTCTACATTCTCTGTAATATTATACCCTAAATAATGCTCTAATTTATCTGCTTGATTCTTAACAGCCTCAATTACTTTTTCAGAATTAGATACTGCTTGACCTATTTTTGAAGATAACATAACAATAATCAAAGCTATAGGAATTAATATTCCTATAAATGAACCTATCATTAATACTGCTGCGGCTATAGATTTTTTCCAACCTCTGTTCACCAGCTTCTCCATCCATTTTCTCATAAGAACATACAAGGTAATAGCACCAAGTATTCCTGAGAGGTATGGAATTATTTCTTTAAAAATTAAAATACCCAAAAACAATATAAGTAGGAGTACGAATATCTGTCGTACAAGTCTGGGTTTTAATTTATTCATGTTATCTATTTTGCAAAAAGTTGATTAATGTCTTTAAATGCTTTAAATTCTAATGCGTTACCAGATGGATCTTTAAAGAACATAGTAGATTGTTCTCCTGTTTTACCTTTAAACCTCACGTAGGGCTCTATAACAAACTGTATATTATTCTTTTTTAGCTTTTCGGCAAATTGCTCGAAATCTTCCCATTGTAGAACTACTCCAAAATGAGGAATTGGAACATCTTTTCCATCTACAGGATTTCCCTTCGCATTTGGGGTGGTTGCAGATTCTTGAACGTGTAATACCAATTGATGTCCAAAAAAATCAAAATCTACCCAATGCTCACTGCTTCTTCCTTCTGTACACCCTAAAGTTTCTCTGTAGAAAACTCTATTTTTTTCAAGATTATTTACTGGTATAGCTAAGTGAAAAGGTTGAATTTTATTCATAATTTTAATTATTTCTTAAAGCTTTAATAAGCGCTTCTTTATTCATTTTAGATCGACCTTCTATTCCAACTTTTTTGGCTTTATCATAAAGTTCTTCTTTGGTTCGATCTTCATATTTTTCTGCCTTTCCACCTTTGGTTCCAGAATCTGGAGTGTTGGCAATTCTCGCAGATTTCTCTTTACTATAGCCTTTATCTCTTAAAGCTTCGTATTGATCTTCGTTTTTTATGCTATTATCACCAGATGCCATTTTTATTTTAAAAATATAAAGATATCTCTACAATAGGGGTATCCCATCAGCTAATAATCTGTTAATATTTATGGGGTGTTGTAAGATTAGTGGGAAGATTATTTTCTTCTAGAAATTCTTTTGTCAAAAGATTTTGGGCTATTTTTATCTTTATCCTCCTTATATTTTCCTTCTTTTTTCTGAATTTTTTCAGACTCTGGTGTTTTTTCTGAAGTGGAAACCATCTGGTTAATTGTAGCAAGTTCTTCTGGAGTAATATCTCTCCATTCTCCAACGGGTACATCTATCACCACGTTCATGATACGAATTCTTTTCAAATTCACTACTTCGTAGCCAAGATATTCGCACATTCTTCGAATCTGGCGATTCAAACCTTGTGTAAGCACAATTCTAAAATCGAATTTTCCAAGACGTTCCACTTCACATTTTTTGGTCATGGTGTCTAAGATTGGAATTCCCATCCCCATTCTTTCCACAAAATTGGAAGTAACGGGTCGGTCTACAGTAACTATGTATTCTTTTTCGTGATTGTTTCTAGCGCGAAGAATTTTATTTACAATATCTCCATCGTCAGTTAAAAAGATCAAACCTTCACTGGCTTTATCCAACCTACCTATAGGAAAGATTCGCTTGGGGTAATTGATGTAGTCTATGATATTGTCTTTTTCAACTCCGGTATCTGTGGTGCATACAATTCCAACAGGCTTATTAAAGGCAAGATATACAGGCTTCTCATTCTTGTTTTCAATGGTTTTACCGTCTACGCGCACAATATCACCTTCGGCTATCTTAGTTCCCATTTCTGGGACTTCGCCATTTAATGTAACTCTTCCTTGTTCAATTAATTTGTCGGCCTCTCTTCTGGAGCAATATCCGGCTTCACTTAAATATTTATTGATTCTGGTAAGTTGCATATGGTATAATAAATTAGGGTAGCAAAGATAAAGATTCAAATGCTATAATAAAGCAGATGTGTTTTTTATAATTGCTACCCTAAAAAAATATGGTAATTATTGTGCTTTTCTGTTCTCTACAGCAACCTCGTCAGTATCTTTTCTATATTTAAGCATGGAAATTCCAGCAATAAAGAAAACAAATCCTAAAATAGCTAATGCCCAAGGATTCATCATTAAAGCAACATTTCCAAATACTCCTAAAACTCCTAATATAAGAGCTATTGCTCCACCTATTAACATAATAACTGCTAAAATCTTAATCATAATGTAAATTATTGGTTAGAGAGTAAAGGTAAATAAAGAAATTAATACAGGATTCTAATTAACATTTTCTAAACACTAGAATAGTGATTGGTATTCTAAAAAGCTAATATTCAGCATGATGTGATATTCGGTAATTACCAGCTTATCATGAAATATTTGATCTTAGCGCTATCTGGAATTTGAGAAGCATTAATTCTGGTATCTGTATCATATCTAAGGCTAGAAGGCAATTCCTTTTTATCTATAGTAAGATATAGGTTTAATTCATCTATAAAAACTACTGCCGAGTTCAAAGTGTTTTCTATTCTGGAAATACCATAATTTTCTACCACATCGCCAAAGGTGCTATGTATGTTCAATCCTTTAGCGGTTTCATATCTAGAATCTAGAATTTGAATATATCCTACAGTACTGGTAGAATCAAATTGCTGTATAGGTTCTAAAATAAGTATGGGCGAACCATCTTTGTCGTATATCTCTATATCGTTAGTGCTGCTAGAATATCCTGCATCTTGAGTATTTCTAACTATAGAATCATTCTTAAAAATAGAATCTAATTGATTAATACGAATTTCTTTAGTAAGCTGTCCAACTCTATTTGCATCTATTAGGAATGGGTCTGATTCTTTACTACAAGATATGATGGTGAAAGCGGCAATAATTAAAATCGATAATTTTTTCATGTTGATGTTTAAGTTCTTCTATTTTTATTTGAATGCTTTATTTAGAATACTCATTACTCCTCTTATAAATGTGGCACTGGTTAATACCTTAATTATCGCTCCTTGAGGATTATTCGTTCTTCTACTAGATCTTGATGATGTTCTTTCCAGGACCTGTCGTTCTTTTTTAGCTTTTTCTTTTAGCTCTTCTTGTTGCGCCAGTTCTATTTTTTTATTCAAGATCTCATAGGCACTTTCTCTATCGATATCTAAATTATATTTAGGTACTAAAGGAGATTTTTTTATTAACGTATCAATTTCCGTTGAGGTTAGAATATCCATTCTGCTCATTGGAGCTCTCATCATAGTTGCTGCCAGTGGTGTTGGTCTTCCTTTTTCATCTAAAGCAGAAATCAAGGCTTCACCTATTCCTAACGAGGTAAGCACTGTTTTGGTATCATAGAACTCTGAAATAGGATAATTTTCTGCTGTTAACTTAATCGCTTTTCTGTCGCTTGCGGTAAATGCTCTCAAGGAATGCTGAATTTTTAATCCTAACTGACTCAATATTTCCTTTGGAACATCGGTTGGATTCTGCGTAACAAAATAGATGCCAATTCCTTTAGAGCGTATTAATTTGATGATGCTTTCAATTTGATCTAGCAATGCATCTGAAGCTTCTTTGAAAATAAGGTGAGCCTCATCAATAAACATCACTAATTCTGGAGCTTCACTATCTCCTTTTTCTGGAAAGGTAGAGTAGATCTCTGCCAATAAACTCAGCATAAAGGTCGAAAACAACTTAGGTTTATCTTGAATATCATCCAATCTAATGATATTTACATAACCTTTTCCTTCAGGAGTTATTCTTATTAAATCTTTTACGTCAAAAGATGGTTCTCCAAAAAATCGATCTCCACCTTGTTGCTCTAAAGCTACAATTTTTCTAAGAATAGCTCCGGTAGAAGATTTGGACATGCTGCCATAGCTTTCTTCAAATTCTTCTTTCCCATCTTCTGTAGCATAGAAAATGATCTTTTTAAGATCTTTTAAATCCAAAAGGGGTAGCGCATTATCATCACAATATTTAAAGACAATGGCTAAAATTCCTGTTTGAGTTTCAGAAAGATCTAATATTCGAGATAAAAGTACAGGGCCAAATTCGCTTACTGTAGCTTTTAGTTTCACCCCTTTTTGTTCTGAAAGACTTAAAATTTCTACCGGTGAAGCTTGTGGAGTAAAATCAATACCTATTAGATGATGTCTTGCTGTAATTTTTTCATGTCCGGGAGAAGGTTGAGCAATTCCGCTTAGATCTCCTTTTATATCCATCATTAATACTGGAATACCTTTTTCTGAAAGGTTCTCTGCAAGTATTTGAAGTGTTTTTGTTTTTCCTGTTCCTGTAGCTCCGGCTATAAGTCCGTGGCGATTTAGGGTTTTTAAAGGTATTTTGACTTTAGCCTCAGAGAAGGTTTCTCCATTTAGCATTGCTGCACCAATAACTATCGAGTCTCCTTTAGTTTCATAACCGTTTTGGATACTCTCTATGAATTTCTGGGAATTTTCCATAATACTAAGTTATCATAAAAATGGGAAAGGATTTATTTGCATTTTAAAAAACATAATACGCTTGTATGAGCTGATTTGATAATAATACCATATTTTATCTTCAACTTATTGTTTCTTAGTTGATTGTGATTAGGGTTCTTAATTTATAAAATTCTCTATTCAAGTTAAATTTTATAAATTATTAGAATGCCCTATCTTTAGATTTAAATAGTAAAAGATGATAAAATATTATTGGATCTTATTATGCATAATTATCATTGGCTGTACTGCGCCAAAACCATTTTTAAACACGTTAGAACAAACAGATAACGCTCTTTTAAAAAAAGTATTTGAAAAGCCTGAAATGTATGAGCTTCAAATCATCTATTCTGAAATTGTAAGAAAACCTAATGGAGTGGTAGAATTTAAAGACCATACCTACCATCTAAATGATAGCTTGTATTTCTACCCGGCAAGTACTGTGAAATTGCCTGTTGCCATACTTGCTCTTGAAAAGCTGAATGATTTCAAAGAAAATAAAGGATTTCAAATTTCTAAGGAAACACCTTATCGTATAGAAGGAGATTCTATTTTTTATACCGTTAAGAAAGATGTAGAAGCCATTTTTGCAGTGAGTGATAATGAAGCATTTAATAGACTCTTCGAATTTTTAGGGCAAGATAAAATCAATTCAACGCTTAATGCTAAAGGTTTGTCGCCAGTAAGAATTGCTCATAGACTTTCTGCAAACGATGCCTTCAATTTAAAGACAAAACAGATTACTTTTATTACTGATAATAATAAAGACAGTGCCAAAAGTATACTACCTATTTCCTATAATTCAGAAATAAAAAATTTGGAATTAAAAGCAATTCGTAAAGGAAACGGCTATTATCAAAATGATACTTTGGTAAACGCTCCTTTCGATTTTTCACTAAAGAATTATTTTCCATTAAGAGTGCAGCATAATTTGATGAAGCACTTATTTTTTCCAAACAATTTCTCAAATTCTTCTAGATTTAATATAGATAATGAAGATCGAAATTTCCTTTTAAAAGCCATGTCTCAATTGCCTAAAGAAGCAGGGTATGATGTAGAAGAGTATTATGATAGCTATGGCAAGTTCTTTATGTTTGGTGATTCTAAACAACCAATTCCGGAAAACATAAAGATCTATAATAAGGTGGGGTATGCCTATGGAACGTTAACGGAAACTGCTTATATTCAAGATGAATCTAATAATGTTGAATTTCTTCTCTCTGCGACCATTCTTGTAAATAAAAATGGAATCTTTAATGATGATGAGTATGAATATGATAGTATAGGAATTCCCTTCTTTGCAGAATTAGGCAGAACACTTTACGCTCATGAACTTCAAAAAAAGAGAAACTAAAAAGGTTAACTCACTGCCGGACTTAGCATTCTCAATGTTCCATTATCAGCATTTAAAGAAACTTTTAAACCATTAGGGAGCGTAGAATTATCATCTACATGTCCAAACATAGCGCCAGAATAGGCAGGGATGTTTAATGGTTTTATATAATGATCTATTACTTCTTCAAAAGTGAGGGAACCATATCCGCTACCTCCGGCATCGCAACCTGTACATTTACCAAAGACAAATCCGGATATTTTTTCTAAAACTCCTCCAAGTTGAAGTTGAGACATCATTCTGTCTACCGCATATATTTCTTCCCCAACATCTTCAAGATATAATATTTTATTATTCCAATCTTCAGGAAAATAAGGCGATCCCATAATACCTGTTAACACTGAAAGATTTCCGCCAACCAAGATTCCTTCTGCAGTTCCTCCGGCTATAGTTCGCGTTCTATTTTTTATCTGAGTTAAATTATCACCAATTTCTTTAGTGTTTTCATAAGTGATGGCTTGCCCATTAAAAATGATATTTCTGAAAATAGTATAACTGAATTTATTCCATGTAGAAACTGCCAATGGACCATGAAAAGTAACAAGACCGGTTTTGGTGTAAATAGCCAAGTGCAATGCAGTAATATCGCTATATCCTATAAACACTTTCGGGTTTTTAGCAATCACCTCATAATTTAATTTGCCTAATATTCTTGCAGCGCCGGATCCACCTCTAAGGGCTACGATACCTTTAATTTCTTTATCTGCAAACATATCATTTAGTTCCTGGGCACGCTCGTCATCGGTTCCGGCTAAATGGCCGTACCTACTTTTTACATATTTTCCGAGCTTTACTTTTAAACCCATGGCTTCAAAATTTTCAACAGCTATCTCATAAGGCTCAGAATCGAAGATGGCAGAAGAAGGACTTACTATACCAATAGTGTCTCCTTCAGATAAATGCTTAGGAAGGAGAAATTTTTGATCTTTCGGAAAATCTGAATCAGCATTTATAAAAGGGGAGGTAAAAGATGCTAAAGAAACTCCTAATCCACCAATACCAATATTTCTTAAAAAATTTCTTCTTTCCATTGTATGTGTTGTAATTGAATTAATCTAAATGTGTAGCTGTTCTAATTAATATGTTTTCAAACTTAATATTTCTCGTAGATATTTTCGAACATTGGTTCTAATTGTTTTCGAATCTCTGAAGCCGGAAGCAAGTAATTATTTTCCATAAAACTAAAGATCAATACCTTACCAGATTTCGTTTTAATATATCCGCTAAGTGCTTGATTGTTGCTAAGGGATCCAGTTTTTGCAAATACATAGGCCGGTTTATGTTTAAAATAATTCTTTAGAGTTCCTGTTTCACCGCCAGAAGGAAGCATGCTAAAGAGTCTTTCTTGAGAAACTTCATTTTTTATCTTTTCAAGTAAGCGTACTATGGTTCTTGGAGAAAAAAGATTGTATCTAGAAAGTCCAGAGCCGTCTACCCACTTCATCTGAGGAAGATCTTGAAGGTAATTTTCTTTCATGTAAGCAATTGCTTTTTCCGGTGCAAGCGTGTCGGTTAACTTGAGAGATGCCATCATCAAGATCTGTTCGGCAATAAAATTATCGCTGGCTAATAGCATTCTTTTGTAGATACTATCGGTTGGAATACTGTATTTAACATTTTTAAATGCTTCAGTATTTCTCTTTGAATTTAATACTGTTACTTTTTTCTGAAGGGTATCACTTAAAAGTTGAGCGAATAGCAAAGAAGAAGTTTTGAAAGGTATTACTTGTTTTTCTTTGGATGCTTCCCATGAATTGGTATATAAAAACTGATTATTTCGCAGATCTCTTTTGATCTCTTTAGATGAGTTTTCATCATTTGTTTTCATTAATGTTTTCTGAAAAAAAGAAGGATAACTTTTTGGAGTATTCTCTAAATCAGAATTTATAAAACTAACTACATTTCCATAGATTGGAAATTCAGATCGCTCAGCAGAATAATAATCGTTGTAATCGTCCCACGCCCAGCCTGGTCCAAAATGAGTTGAACTTATTTCATGGGGTTGGTAATATAGTTCCTGCTTACTCTGCTTTAAAAAATTCAAAATACCAGACTTTGGTAGATCTTCATTTAAAAGTGAAGGGTCTCCCGTTCCAGTAAATATTAAAGAGTCGCCCGCTATTTTATATTGAAAGGCGGGAACAGAATCTCCTAATATTTTTAGTCCGGTATAAAAAGTGAACAATTTGGTGTTAGAAGCAGGGATAAAATAATTGTCGGCATTATACTCATAGATCATCTCTTTATTTTCCGGATCATAAAGAGCGAATCCGGTAAAGCCCGATCTTAATAATGTTGAATTTTTAATTGATTGATCTAAGTTTTTACTAACCTGTTTATTTATAGAGCACGAAGATAGAAATGCAACTGTTGTTATAAGTAAACAATATCTAATTAAGACTTGGAAATTTTTCAAATTGCTGAATTTAGTGGCTCTCGCTAATTTAAAGTAATTACACCAAATAATAGATTTCAATAAAATATATATTGAAATAGAATCTGATTATTTAGGTCTTAAAGATTCCTTATCTTTGCAGGCTATGATTACAGAAGAAACTAAGGCATTGGTAGATAAAGGTATAATGCTTCCGTTAATGGAAGAATTTTATACCATTCAGGGAGAAGGATTTCATAAAGGAACAGCTGCATATTTCATTAGAATTGGCGGATGCGATGTTGGATGCCATTGGTGTGATGTGAAGGAAAGTTGGGATGCAGGTTTACATCCGCCTACACATATTGGGAAGATAGTAGAAAGTGCTATTGCCAACAGTAAAACAATTGTTATTACCGGTGGAGAACCACTAACATGGGATATGACTGCGTTGACGGAAAATTTAAAAGCTAATGATTGTCAAGTTCATATAGAAACATCAGGAGCTTATAAACTTACAGGGACTTGGGATTGGATTTGTCTTTCTCCAAAAAAGATCAAGTTACCAACAGAAGAAATCTATCCGTTGGCTAATGAGTTAAAAGTCATAGTTTTTAATAAGCATGATCTAATTTTTGCTGAAGAGCAAGCTGCGAAGGTTGGTGAAGATTGCATACTTTATCTTCAGCCGGAATGGAGCAATAGAGATAAAGTGATTCCACTTATTGTAGATTATGTTATGAAAAATCCTAAATGGAAAGTATCGCTACAAACCCATAAATATCTTAATATACCATAAAAAAAGAGCTTGATTTTATCAAGCTCTTTTTGATTCAATTCTTATTTTATTATTTTACAGTAGTAAATGGTACTTCTACATACTTATCATCCCATCCTATATATAAAGACTGCCCTTCTGTTGTTGGAGCAAAAGCCATAGAAAAAGACTCTATATTATTTGGTGATTGTTTTACTGGAACTTTTATTCTTACTTGATCCTTTTTATCTGTATACTCATAAGCTCCCCAAGTGTGAACGCTATTGTTTAAAATAATGGTCCATTCATTTTCTTGTGGAATGGTATATATGGTATAGGTTCCGGCTTTTACTAGGTCACTCCCAATTTTTACATCTTTATACAGTGTCAATTCAGTAGATTCATTCGCACCAGTTCTCCATACTTCTCCGTAAGGAACTAGTTTGCCAAAAACTTGACGATCTCTTTTTTGAGGTCTGCTGTAAATAATTCTAGCAACTACATCTTTATCATTTGTAGTATATTCAATAAGATCCATTGGGCTGGCATCTAATTTCGCAAAGTTTGGACCAGATGCAGCCGATGTGGTCATTGTTGAATCTTGTGCAAATCCTGCGGTACTCGCTAGTGATAATAACCCTACCACTGTAAAAAGCATTATTTTTTTCATAATTTTTTATTTCAAATTTGATTTAAAGTTACTGATTATGGCGCTCTGCTCTTGTTAATGAAGTATTTAATATATGTTAAAATTAAGAGGAACTTTTCAAATGAAAGAATTTAATAGCTGTTTTATAGAATTCACTAACATTTGGTGTTTAATATATCTAAAATTATTTAAAATCTTAATCAATTTTATAAAAGAGGTTTTAATATGAAACAAAAGTATTCATATTTGTTTCATATTAAAATCTAAGTTATGTGTGGAATATTAGCCATTATTGGAAGAAAAGAAGAAAAAATTGAAAGTATTCAAGCGCTTTCAAAAAGAATGAGTCATCGTGGACCTGACGAAAGTGATATGCATATTACTGAATCTGGAGCCATATTAAGCCATGAGCGTTTAGCTATCATGGATGTGAATACGGGGAAGCAACCTATTCAAGGAACTTCTACCGCTTGGATGATCCATAACGGTGAAATATATAATTATAAAGCACTTAAGGAAGGAGAGCTTAAAGATCATATCTTTAGAACAACGAGCGATTCTGAAGTGATTGTACATCTTTATGAAAAATACGGGTATAGCTTTGTAGATAAGTTGGATGGCGATTTTGCCTTTGTTGTAGTAGATGGAAAAGATTTTATAGCTGCTCGAGATCCAATTGGAGTAAAACCACTTTATTATGGAAAAGACGAGTTTGGTGCTCTTTGGTTTTCTAGTGAAATGAAAGTATTGGCAGATCAGTGTGAAACTTTTGAGGCTTTTCCTCCAGGATATTATTATACTCCTGAAACAGGATTTGTTCAATATTATAAGCCAGAGTGGTATAGTCCTGAAAAAAGCACTGCAGATGGAGATATGGTAAAACTACGTGAGGCTTTAATTGCAGCTACCAAGAAAAGGTTGATGGCAGATGTACCCCTTGGTGTATTACTAAGTGGCGGTTTAGATTCTTCGCTTACCTCGTCTATAGCCGCTAGAATTTTAGCAGAGAGCGGAAAAAAATTACATTCCTTTTCTATAGGATTGGATAGTTCTGCACCAGACCTAATAGCTGCAAGAAAAGTAGCAGATTTCTTAGGTACGGAGCATCATGAAATATATTTTACCATAGACGAAGGAATAGAAATTATTAAAAAATTGATCTGGCATTTAGAAACGTACGATGTTACTTCGGTTAGAGCAAGTACCCCTATGTATTTTCTATCTAAAGCAATTACTGAGAAAGGAATTAAAGTAGTGCTTTCCGGAGAAGGTGCCGATGAGATTTTTGGTGGATATTTATACTTTAAGAATGCACCTTCAGCAGAAGAATTTCAGAAAGAAACTGTAAGAAGAGTAAAAAGATTATCTACTGCAGATTGTTTAAGAGCAGATAAATCTACCATGGCTCATGGTTTAGAGGCAAGAGTACCATTTTTAGATAAGGCTTTCTTGCAAACCGCTATGGAGATAGCTCCAGAATTTAAAATGCCATCAAGTTATGATGGCGTAGAAAAATATATCTTAAGAAAGGCTTTTGATACTCCAGAAAGGCCATTTTTACCGGATGAGGTTTTATGGAGACAAAAAGAGCAATTTAGCGACGGAGTTGGATATAGTTGGATAGATAGTTTAATAGAATTCGCATCATCAAAAGTGAGTGATATTGAAATGGAGACTGCGCATTCTAAATATCCAATAAACACGCCTGCAACCAAAGAAGCTTACTTTTATAGAGAGATCTTTCATAGTTATTTCCCACAGGAATGTGCGGCAAAATCGGTAAAACGATGGATCCCAAAATGGCAAGCAGATTTAGACCCGAGCGGAAGAGCAAATACAACGCATATAGCCAAGGCAGATATGTCTAAAGTAGGGCAGAAAGTGTAGTGTTAAAATAGGGTTTTTCACAAAAATTGTTAATAACTTAAACGTATTGCGGTACGCTTCAAGCTAATAGCAACAAGGGTTTTGTTATATTTGTCTGTTATAAAAATAGACAAATTTTAACAGAATTATATATGAGCGAAGAAGCGAAAAAACACATTTATTCGGCGGATAGTATTCAGGCGCTGGAAGGAATGGAGCATGTACGCATGCGTCCTTCTATGTATATAGGAGATACCGGAGTACGTGGTTTGCACCATTTGGTTTACGAAGTAGTTGATAATTCTATTGATGAGGCCTTAGCGGGTCATTGTGACAAGATAAAAGTTACTATAGGTAAAGATGGAACAGTTACTACCGAAGATAACGGTAGGGGTATTCCTGTAGATCTACATAAAAAAGAAAACGTTTCTGCATTACAGGTAGTAATGACCAAAATTGGTGCAGGAGGGAAATTTGATAAAGACTCATATAAAGTATCTGGTGGTTTGCACGGGGTAGGTGTGAGTTGTGTAAATGCACTTTCAGATGAATTAAAAGCTACAGTTTACCGCGATGGTGTAATATGGCAACAAGAATATGAAAGAGGAAAGCCTCTTTATCCTGTGAAATCTGTTGGAGAAACAGAATTAACTGGAACGGTTGTTACATTTAGACCAGATCCTACAATTTTTCAGCAAACTACAGAATTTAACTATGATACTTTAGCAAGTAGAATGCGTGAGCTTTCTTATTTGAATAAAGGAATCACCATTATTCTTGAAGATGAAAGAGTTCCTACTGAAGATGGGTCGGTTTTTTCTGAAGTGTTTCATTCTGATGAAGGATTAAAGGAATTTATAAAATATCTTGACGGAAACCGTGAGCCTATCATAGGAGATGTAATTTCTATGGAAGGTGAGAAGAATGATATTCCTGTTGAGGTTGCTATGGTGTATAACACTTCTTTTAATGAAAATCTACACTCGTATGTAAACAATATTAACACCCATGAAGGAGGAACGCATTTATCTGGATTTAGAAGAGGTTTAACTACCACTTTAAAGAAATATGCAGATGCTTCTGGAATGTTGGATAAATTGAAATTCGAGATCGCTGGAGATGATTTCCGTGAAGGATTAACGGCTATTATTTCGGTAAAGGTATCAGAACCTCAATTTGAAGGTCAGACAAAAACAAAATTAGGTAACCGTGAGGTTACCGCAGCAGTATCTCAGGCAGTTTCTGAAATGTTAGAAAACTATTTGGAAGAGAATCCTGGAGATGCTAAGATAATTGTAGAAAAAGTGATCCTTGCTGCTCAGGCACGTCATGCCGCTAAGAAAGCGCGTGAAATGGTGCAGCGTAAGACGGTGATGAGCATTGGAGGTTTACCTGGGAAATTATCAGATTGTTCTGAGCAAGATCCTGCAAAATGCGAAGTATACCTTGTGGAGGGAGATTCTGCAGGTGGAACTGCAAAGCAAGGAAGAGATAGAGCTTTTCAAGCAATCTTGCCATTAAGAGGTAAGATCTTGAACGTTGAAAAAGCAATGAGACATCGTGTTTTTGATAATGAGGAGATCAAGAATATCTACACAGCTCTTGGTGTATCTATTGGAACCGAAGAAGATAGTAAAGCCTTGAATTTATCTAAGCTAAGATATCATAAGGTAGTTATTATGTGTGATGCCGACGTGGATGGTAGCCACATCGAGACGCTAATTCTTACTTTTTTCTTCAGATACATGAAGGAATTGATAGAAAACGGACATATTTATATTGCAACTCCACCACTTTATTTGGTTAAAAAAGGTCAGAAAAAGCAATATGCTTGGAGTGAAAAAGAGCGCGATGCGGTAGCAGAAAGCTTTAATGGTAGTGTGCAGATCCAACGATATAAAGGTCTTGGAGAAATGAATGCAGAGCAATTATGGGATACCACTATGGATCCTGCTTTTAGAAAACTTCGACAAGTTAATATAGATAACAGTAGTGAAGCAGATAGGATTTTTTCTATGCTTATGGGCGACGAAGTGCCGCCAAGGCGTGAGTTTATCGAGAAGAATGCTGTTTATGCGAACATAGACGTTTAAAAATTTTAAAAAGCCCACTTTCTTAAGTGGGCTTTTTTTATATGAAATGGTAGAAATTTGCGTTCTTAATCACTCAAGACCCTATTTTTATTATTTTTACGTTGAACTTAAAACCTAAATCCTTTGAAAAAACTAAATTTCTCCCTTCTATTTCTATCAATTGTATTCGGAATTTCTTCAGTAAACGCTCAAAGTGATGAAGAATTGTTAATTGGTGATATGTTAAAAATTGCTGATAATTTCGCTACTCCCGGAGCCGAAGCTGCTGCAGTACAATCTTCTGCAGGATGGTTTTCTTCTGCTCAAGATTTAGGTAAATGGAAAATTGACTTTTCTATACATGGAAATGCCTTATTCGTGCCTGGAAGTAAACAAACCAAATTGGTGCAGAATGGAGATTTTGATATTCTAAATCTTCGAGATGGCTCTAATCTTTTAGCACCAACCGTTTTTGGTGGTGATACAGATGGAGTATATGAAGGTTCTATTGACTATTTAAACAATAGAGTAGATTTTGATTTTAATGCTATCGATGGGCTTGATAAAAAAATGATCGTCCATGCATTTCCTCAATTAACCGTTGGATTGCCATATGGTACAGAGATCGCTGTGAGATATGTTCCTGAAGTTACTTTGAACGATGTTGGAGTTAGCACGGCAGGTGTAGCTTTAAAACATAATTTTTCTCAATACATTCCTCGCCATAAACCCGAAGATTTTAGTATTTCTGCGGTGGTAGCCTATAGCACTATTGAAATTAATTACGCATATGATCCTATTCAGATCGACGCTCAGGGTATTGATTTATTAAATTTAAATAACGTTCAGGTAAAATCTGATATTTGGATGGCACAAGCTTTAGCTTCTAAATTATATGATAGTTTTGAAGTTTTTGGAGCTGTTGGAGTTACAAATTCTAATTTTGATTATGCTCTTGGTGGTGGAGGTGCTCTTTTACCTCGATTAAATAATGAACTTGGAGCTTTAGGAGATTCTGATACAAAATTTAAAGCAGATCTTGGATTTAACTTATACTTCGGGAACTTTCAATTAGCAACCATGTTAACTGCTGGAAGCTTTTTTAATGCAAATATGGGATTACATTATCGCTTTAATTAATAGGACATTTAACCAAACCTTATTATTTGTCTTCTCTTAAATTTGTATTTTCGTAAAAAATTAAATTAATCACATAAAATACTTAAAATGAAAGTTACTATCGTAGGTGCTGGAGCCGTAGGTGCCAGTTGTGCTGAATATATTGCAATTAAAGACTTTGCTTCAGAAATAGTTTTATTAGATATTAAAGAAGGTGTTGCTGAAGGTAAAGCAATGGATCTAATGCAAACAGCAACTCTAAATGGATTTGATTCAAAAGTAACAGGTGCTACCAACGATTATTCTAAAACTGCAGGTAGTGATGTTGTTGTAATTACAAGTGGTATTCCAAGAAAACCAGGGATGACAAGAGAAGAATTAATAGGTATCAACGCAAATATTGTAAAAGAAGTTTCTTCAAATCTTATTCAACATTCTCCAGATACAATAATCATCGTGGTAAGTAATCCTATGGATACTATGACTTATTTAGTTCATAAAACTACAGGGCTTCCAAAAAATAGAATTATTGGTATGGGTGGAGCGTTAGATAGCGCACGTTTTAAATATCGTCTAAGCGAAGCTTTAGAGTGTCCTCCATCTGATGTTGATGGAATGGTGATAGGTGGGCATAGTGATACCGGAATGGTGCCACTAACAAGATTGGCTACCAGAAACAGTGTTCCTGTAAAAGCATTTTTATCTGACGAGCGTTTAGAGCAAGTTTCTGAAGATACTAAAGTTGGTGGAGCAACGCTTACTAAATTATTAGGTACAAGTGCATGGTATGCACCGGGAGCAGCAGTTTCTGCAATGGTTCAAGCTATTGGATGTGATACTAAAAAGATGTTCCCTTGTTCAGCTTTATTAGAAGGTGAATATGGATTAAATGATCTTTGTATTGGAGTACCTGCAATTCTAGGAAAAAATGGTCTTGAAAAGATCGTAGAAATTGAACTTGATGCTGCTGAAAAAGCAAAAATTAAGGAGAGTGCAGAAGGAGTTAAGAAAACAAATGAATTATTAGAACTGTAATTCAATCATTATAAGCGATTTAAGTCGCTATAAAAATTATAAAAAGGTCGCTTTTAAAGCGACCTTTTCTTTGTTTAAAAGTTAAATTTTTCAAAAAAAAATAATTGGCATTTGAATATTGAAGTCCTATATTTGTCCGTTTTAAAAATTGATACTAAATTTTAAGGAATAATGCAGAATAAAGGACTGATTAGGATTTTTGCTATTTTGTTTGCTTTGGTATGTATATACCAATTGTCATTTACATTCATCTCCACTGGTGTAGAAAATGATGCAGAAGAATTTGCAACTCAGAAGATTGACACAAACGTTGAAGACTATTCGGCAAAGAGAGATCTAGCGGAACAGAGGTATTTAGATTCTATTGGAAACAATGATATTTTTGCTGGAATTACTTATAATTCAGCAAAAGATAAGGAGCTAAATAAAGGTCTTGACCTTAAGGGAGGTATCAACGTGATCCTTCAAATTTCTGTTAAAGATATTATAAGAGGTCTTGCTAATAATAGTAAAGATCCTGCATTTAATAAAGCCTTAGCCGAAGCAGATGCTGCGCAAAAGGATAGTCAAGAAAGTTATATTGACCTTTTCTTTGAAAAATTCAATGAAAATTCTGATGCTAAATTAGCTTCTCCAGATATTTTTGCAAACAAGACGCTTAGCGATCAGATCAACTACGAGATGAGCAATGGCGAGGTTGAGCCAATCATTCGTACAAAGGTTAATGAGTCTATTCTTTCTGCTTTTGAAGTATTAAGAAAAAGGATTGATAAGTTTGGAGTTACACAACCAAATATTCAACGTTTAGGAAATTCTGGACGTATCTTGGTAGAACTTCCTGGTGCTAAAGACATCAACCGTGTTCAAGGGTTGTTACAAAGTACTGCCCAATTAGAATTCTGGTACGTATATAAGAATACCGACTTTGGTAATTTCTTAGTAAATGCAGATCAGGTTTTAGCTGAAACTGTTTCAAAGAAACAAACTACACAAGAAACTACTACAGATTCTACTGCAACTACAGATGCAGATAAAGAAATTGAAGATTTATTAGCTAATGCTGAAGACACTACTACAGAAGCTACAGCTGGAAACAACCCATTACTAGAATTATTAGTTGCTCCAGGAGGACAAGGAGGTCCGGTATTGGCAACTTTCAATACTAAAGATACGGCACAAGTAAGTGAGTATTTAAGTATGCCACAAGTAAGATCTTTATTGCCAAATGAATTAAGATATGCTGAATTTGCATGGGGAGTACCAAATGATAAATTTGTAGAACTTTATGCATTAAAGGGAAACAGAGAGAATACTCCAAGTTTAACAGGAGATGTAATTACAGATGCACAACAAACTTATGACCAATTAGGGAGAGTTGCTGTTTCTATGCAAATGAATGGTAAAGGAGCTAAAATTTGGGAAGACATGACAAGTCGTGCTTACCAAGAACAAAGCAATATTGCCATAGTATTAGATAAAGTAGTTTACTCTGCACCTAGTGTTTCTACCGGACCTATTTCTGGTGGTAGAAGTGAGATCTCTGGAGATTTTGACATTACAGAAGGACAAGATTTAGCAAACGTATTAAGAGCTGGTAAGTTACCTGCTTCTGCAGATATTATTCAGAGTGAAATTGTTGGACCATCTTTAGGTCAAGAAGCTATAGATAGTGGTATTAACTCATTCTTAATTGCTTTAGCTTTAGTGTTGATCTGGATGATTTTCTATTATGGTAAAGCCGGATGGTATGCAGATGTTGCTTTAGCGGTAAACATCCTTTTCATCTTCGGAATTTTAGCCGGATTAGGAGCTGTACTTACGTTACCTGGTATTGCGGGTATCGTATTAACCATAGGTATGTCGGTAGATGCTAACGTACTTATCTTTGAAAGAATTAAAGAAGAATTAGATAAAGGGAAGTCTCAAAAAGAAGCTATTAAAGATGGTTTTGGAAATGCGCTTTCTTCCATTTTAGATGCGAACATTACAACGGGACTTACAGGTTTAATATTATTAGTATTAGGAACTGGACCAATTAAAGGTTTTGCTACTACTTTATTAATAGGTATTGCAACTTCACTATTTACTGCAATCTTTATCACTAGATTATTGATTGATGGTTATGGTAAGAATGGAAAATCTTTATTGTTCTCTACTTCTATAACTAAGAACTTATTCAAGAACATGAATTTTGGCTTCTTAGCTAAAAGAAAGATCGCATATATTTTCTCTGGTATTTTGATTATAATAAGTATCGTTTCTTTCTTAACCAATGGTCTTAACCCAGGGGTAGATTTTATTGGAGGAAGAACGTACACAGTGAGATTTGCGGATGAAGTAAATGCAACCGATGTTCAAAAAGATCTTGTAGCTACTTTTGGAAGTGCTGAAGCAAAAACTTATGGAGCAAACAATCAGTTAAAGATCACTACTAAATATAAAGTAGAAGATGAAGGAGAAACTGTAGATGCCGAAATTCAGAATAAATTATACACCGCTTTACAACCTTATTTGCCGGCAGACCTTTCTTTTGAAGAGTTTACTGTTGGTTCTAACGAACATGCTGTTGGAATTATGTCTTCTATGAAAGTAGGGCCAACCATTGCAGATGATATTAAAAATGATTCATTCTGGGCAGTTATAGGATCTTTAATTGTGGTTTTCTTATATATCTTATTAAGATTTAGAAAATGGCAGTACAGTTTAGGTGCTGTAGTAGCAGTATTCCACGATGTTGTAATTGTACTGGGTATCTTCTCACTTACATATAGCATTATGCCTTTCAGCATGGAGATTGACCAGGCATTTATAGCGGCCATTCTTACAGTAATTGGTTACTCGCTGAATGATACGGTGGTAGTGTTCGATAGAATTAGAGAATTCTTTAATGAGCATACTACATGGCCAGTTGAAAGAACAGTGAACGCTGCACTTAACAGTACATTAGGTAGAACTTTGAATACTTCTTTAACTACCTTGGTAGTATTAATTGCCATTTTCATCTTTGGTGGAGAAAGCTTAAGAGGATTTATGTTTGCAATGATTGTAGGTATTATTGTAGGTACGTACTCATCGTTATTCATAGCAACTCCGGTAATGTTTGATAGTGTGAAGAAAAGAGCATTAGAAAGAAAACCTGTTACTGAAGAATAGTTTAGTAAGTAGGTAATAAATAAAAAGGCCGTCTAGTTATAGACGGCCTTTTTATTTATATTAAAACTCAAAGTTGATTAAGTGTTTTTAGATTTAACTATAAATTCTAAAAATTAGGCTATTCTGAAATCTTGTGAAAGTCTATCTTGTCTCCAACTTCTATGTTTAAACTGTTAACTTCTCCAGCATTAAGCTCCAAAACAAATTTAGCAGGGGCATTAGAAGGAAGAGTTGTTTCGTCTAGAGGTTTTGCGTTTTCAACAAAACTTACCACGGTGCTGTCTTTACTATAATAAATAATATCCAGAGGGATATATGTATTCTTCATGTAAAAATAACGGTTGCTCTCTTCTTGAAAGATAAAAAGCATCCCTTGATCTTTATTCATGCTCTTTCTGTACATCAAGCCTGTTTGCTGCTCATAAGAGTTGTCTGCAATCTCAATATCTATCTTTTCTATAGTGTCTGTAGCTTTTAATAAATAAAGCTCTCCTTCCTTCTTAAATTGAATTTCTGGAGTTTCTATTTTAGACTCTTTTTGCTGCTCGTCATTTCCACAGGAAAATAGAATGGCAGTAATAAGGCCGTAAGTAAGTATTCTTAATGTCTTCTTCATGCATTAGTAGTATTTGGATTGGCTTGTGGTCTAAACATAAAATAGAATCCGGCAATTATAAACGGTACGCTTAACCACTGTCCTGTATTTAATAACCAGGTTCCTCTTTCTTCCACTTGAGCTTCCTTCATAAACTCTATAAAGAATCTAACCGTCCATAGCAGTACTAAGAATAGTCCAAAAATGTAACCTATGCGTTGTTTTTTATTGGTTTTCCAGTAGATGAACCATAATAAAATGAATATCAATAAGTAACAAAAAGATTCATATAATTGCGCAGGATGTCTTGGAAAAGTCTCTCCAAGATTTGCGAAGATTACTCCATAATCTGAATTTGTAGGTTTCCCTATGATTTCAGAATTCATGAAATTTCCTATTCTAACAAAAATTCCTCCACATGCAACAGGAATTACTATTCTATCTAAGATCCACAAAACTGGTTTGTCTAAAACACGTTTGCGGTATAGGTACATGGCAATGATGATTCCTATAGCTGCACCATGACTGGCAAGTCCTCTAAAGCCTGTAAATTCAAACTCTGGTTCAAATCTTACAGGAAGTACTATTTCTAATAAATGATGTTGAAAGTAAGCCCAATCATAAAATAATACATGTCCCAATCGTGCGCCAATTAAAGTTGCTAAAACTGTATACACAAAAAGCGGATCCAATTTTTCTATTGGAATACCTTCTTTTACATAAATGCTCTTCATAATATACCATCCTAATCCAAAAGCGATTAGAAACATTAAACTGTAATAATGAAGGGTGAAAAATCCAAGTTCTAAACCTTCTGAAGGACTCCAGACAATTGCATTGAAAAGCATGTAGTTATATTTTAATTAGGTTGGTAAATATACATATTTGCATTGTTTTGTAAGTAAAAGCAAGCAAATAATGAGAATAGGTGTTATGGTACAGGGTCATAACCGGAACCACCCCATGGGTGGCAGCTAAAAATACGTTTCAAACCGAGTTTACCTCCTTTAAATAGGCCGTGTTTTTTTAAAGCTACCAACGTATATTGAGAACACGTAGGTGTATATCTGCAAGCGGCAGGAGTAAAGGGGGAAATTGCTTTCTGGTAAAACCTTACCAGTAAAATGAATGGATATGCTAATTTATTTTTCATTATTAGCTAAATAGAATTTTATCCAATAGAAAAAGTGGTACCGTCTTTACCATCTTTTAACTGAATGCCAAGGTCTAATAGCTTATCTCTAATTTGATCGCTGGTAGCAAAATCTTTATTGTTTCTTGCCTGCGCTCTCATTTCAATAAGCATTTCTACTATTCCAGATAATTTTTCAGAATTATCTTCATTTGCAACTGCAGCATCAATAAGACCAAGCACATCAAAAATAAATTCTTGCATGGTAGTCTTTAAAAGATCTCGGTCTTCAGAAGTTATTTTCTCTTCTCCGTCTTTAATTCCGTTAATATATTTAACGGCTTCAAAAAGAGATGCTATTAAGATTGGACTATTAAAGTCATCATTCATAGCATCATAGCAACGTTGTTTCCATTCTGAAATAGAAAAAGAAGATGAAGAAGATGTAGGCAATTCTGAAACACTTCTATAAGAATCCATCAATCTATTGAATCCTTTTTCGCTGGCTAATAAAGCGTCATTAGAAAAGTCTAAAATACTTCTATAGTTAGCTTGTAACATAAAGAATCGTGCTACTGATGGATGAAAACCTTTCGTTAGATTTTCATTATCTCCACTAAAAATTTCGGTTGGAAGAATGTTATTTCCTGTAGATTTAGCCATTTTCTTACCATTTAGGGTAAGCATATTAGCATGCATCCAATAATTCACAGGAGTTTTTCCGGTAGAAGCTTCTCCTTGTGCAATTTCACATTCATGATGCGGAAATTTTAAATCCATTCCACCACCGTGAATATCAAATTGTTCTCCAAGATATTTTGTGCTCATTACGGTACATTCCAAATGCCATCCTGGAAAACCATCGCTCCAAGGGGAAGGCCAGCGCATAATGTGTTGCGGTTCGGCTTTTTTCCAAAGTGCAAAATCTTGCGGATTCTTCTTATCGCTTTGAGCAGCCAATTCTCTGGTGTTGGCTATCATGTCTTCAATATCTCTCCCGCTCAATTTCCCATAATGATGTTCTTTGTTGAACTTAAGAACATCAAAATATACAGAACCATTAACCTCATAGGCTAATCCTTTTTCTATAATAGTTTTGATGGTTTCTATTTGTTCTACAATATGGCCAGTGGCAGTAGGTTCAATACTTGGTGGAAGGTTATTAAATCTTTCTAAAATATTATGGAAATCTACAGTATAACGCTGCACCACTTCCATAGGCTCTATTTGTTCTAGACGCGCTTTTTTAGCAATACGATCTTCTCCTGTTTCGGCGTCATTTTCTAAATGTCCAGCATCAGTAATATTTCTAACGTATCGAACTTTATAACCTAGATGTTTTAAATATCGAAATACAAGATCAAAAGAGATAAAAGTTCGGCAATTTCCTAAATGTACATTGCTATAAACAGTTGGCCCGCAAACATACATTCCAATATGTCCTTCGTTAATTGGAGTGAAAATTTCCTTTTCACCCGTCATTGAATTGTATATCTTTAAGCTCTGTTCGTTATAAAGCGCCATAAAAATCTCTCTCTTTAAGTATTGTTTATTCGAATTTAAGTTAAAATGAAGTATCTAACTTTATATAATCTAAAAATTCTCTTTTTACAGCTGTTTCTTTAAAAGCTCCTCCAAATTCGCTGGTTACTGTACTGCTTTCGATATCTCTAATACCTCTACTGTTTACACATAAATGCTTTGCATCTATAACACAAGCAACATCTGGAGTTCCTAAGGCGTCTTGAAGTTCTTGAACAATTTGCATGGTCAATCTTTCTTGTACCTGAGGTCTTTTTGCGAAATAGTCTACAATTCGGTTCATTTTAGATAATCCAATTACAGAACCTTTAGATATGTACGCAACATGAGCTCTACCAACTATAGGTAATAAGTGGTGTTCACAAGTAGAGTAGATGGTAATATTCTTTTCTACCAACATTTCGCCATACTTATATTTATTCTCGAAAGTGGAAGCTTTTGGTTTATTCTGTGGGTGTAATCCAGAGAAGATCTCATTCACAAACATTTTAGCAACACGTTGCGGTGTGCCTTTAATGCTGTCATCGGTAAGATCCATTCCAAGCGTATGTAAAATATGCTCTACATCTTTATTGATAATGGCAATCTTTTCTTGATTGCTTAATTCAAACGCGTCTTTTCTGATAGGATTTTCTGAATTTGATGAAGCGTGAGCATCTCCAATTTCATTAATTTCGTTCTCTATATTGTCTATCTTCATAGTACTTTTTTGTAAAGTAGTCGTAATCTCTTTAATTCGCTTGCAAAGATACATATTTTAAAGGTTTTTAAACTAAAGTTTATCAATAGCTACCATCAATACTCCTGTGATTTTTGTTATTTTGTAAGATCTTGGGAAATTGGATTATGAAGGTTTTTATAAACTATTTTATTTTTGCCTTACTTGCGATGCTTTGTGTGAATAACTCTTATGCGCAAGGCAACCGCTGTGAAAGTATACAGCCATTTTGTTCAGGAGATGCTCAATTTGTATTTCCTAACTCCAATCAATTTAATAGTAATGTTGCGCAGGCTGAAGTAGGGCCTGATTATTCTTGCCTTAAAGAACAGCCTTATCCTGCTTGGTTTTTTCTTAAAATAGATAAGCCCGGAGAGCTTAATTTTGAAATTAGTCAAACCGTGAATGCAGATGGAAGCGGACTTACCTTAGATGTAGATTATATTGCATGGGGACCATTTGAAGACGGAGAAGATTTTTGTACCGATGAATCTCTTAGTCTTGCCAATGTTGCAGGATGCAGTTATTTATATGCTCCGTTAGAAATTTTTAATATAGCAAATGCTAAGAGGGGTGAGATCTATGTTGTGCTAATTACAAACTTTTCTCAAAAAGAAGGTTTTATAAGCTTAGACCAAGTAAACTCTAACGATCCTAATGCCGGAAGTACAGATTGTTCTATTGTAAGCTTATTGGGTGAAGATTTAAGCTTATGTGGTGAAAGTTCGGTAGAGTTACAAGTTAACAATGTATATGCAGATAGTTATAAATGGCTGAAAAAAGATATTACTACCGGAAATTATGAAGAAATTCCTTCACAAACTAACTCAAGTTTATTGGTGACAACTTCCGGAGATTATAGAGTGGTAGTGCTTAATAATCTTACTAATTCTGAAGTGTCAGACGATATATCAATTCAGCTTTCCGAACCTCCAGTTGCAACAGTGCCTCAAGATCTATCTAATTGTAGTTTATCTGAAACCGCCATTTTCAATTTAAATAATGTGAACTCTGAATTGACGACTATTTATAATACTGCTGGAGATAGTTTCACTTCTAATTTTTATGAATCGCAATTAGACCTTACTAATAATATTCCTATTAATAATGCTTCAAATTTTGAAGGGACAAATGATCAAATTATTTTAGCTACCATAATAAACAATAGAACAGGATGTGTATCTAATGCGGTAAGCTTTCAGTTAAAATTGCAAGATGCCATTCAGATAGATCTTAATGAAATCACTTCAGTTTGTACAACTGCTGCAGGAGATCTTATAGAAGCTTTTAGTTTAGGTCAAGATTTGGGAAACGGTTATAGCTATAATTGGACTCCGGATAACGATCCAGATGGAGATGGGTTGGAAAATCCTGTGTTTATAGTAAGTAGTTTGACCGGAAATAATGAATATTCTCTAGAGATTGAAGATTTGAGCTCTGGCTGTATAGCAAATTTTAGAACAACTATCCTTACTTATTCTCCCCCGGTTTCTATTGATATTAATATTTCTGGGAATGATTTTGAAAATGGATATAATGTAGAGGCTATAGTTAAAAAAGGATTGGGTGCTGATCCTTCTTTAGAGTATAGATTGGATAGTGGTAACTGGCAGCAGAGCAATACATTTAATAATGTTGCTGCAGGAAATCACTCTGTTGCAGCAAGAGTTGTTGGTGGTTGTGGAAGTTTAAGATCTCAAAATTTCGTTTTGGTTGGATATCCAAGATTTTTTACCCCTAATTCTGATGGTTATAATGATACATGGAATGTAATAACTGATGTGAATTTGGTTTTTAAAAGACTTTTTATCTTTGATAGATATGGTAAATTATTGAAGCAATTAGATCCTAAATCTGGTGGGTGGGATGGCACCTTTAATGGAAATGCTTTACCTGCAGATGATTATTGGTTTTCGGTAGAATTGGAAAATGTGTCCAAAGCTACTCAGCAGTTTAAAGGGCATTTCACATTAAAAAGATAAATCTGAAACTTTCATATTAGAAAGTCTCGGATTTAGTACAGTTTTTATTTTTTTAGAAAGCTAAATTCCGAAGCTAAGCGAAAGCGCTACATTAGAAAAATCTCTTTTAACTTGAGCTGCATTGGTCAACCCAACTTGATATAATTGTGGATTATCTGTTCTAGATGCATTATCATAAGCAAGATCTAATTTTATATTTCCAAAATTATATCCTACTCCGGCAGAGTACCCATTTAGATTCCCAACGGTAGATTCATTCTTGTAAGGGCTTTGCTCGTATCTATATCCACCTCTTAAGCTCCATTCTTTAATTCTATATTCACCACCAATTTTAAAAGCGGAGGTCGCTTGTAAATTTTCACTAATAGAGGTGTTTAGATTACTAAATCCTGAATCATTTTGTGGTCTAAATTTGGTATTGGAATAATCTTTATAAGTATAATCCAAGCTCAGAAGGCCAGTACTTCCAAATATTACGGCCATACTACCCGTTAAATTTCCGGGAGTTTGCAGGGTGTAATCAGGATATACATTTATAATTGTTGGATTTACATTATTTTGCTCGTTCAAAGATGCGTTGTAAGACTGAACATATTGAGAAGATTCTTCTAAAATAGTATACCAAGTAGGAGACTCATAAGAAAGGCCTAATCTTAAAGACTTACCTACTTTTGCAATAGAACCTAGCTGGAAAGAAAATCCATCTCCTGTGGTGCTTAGATTATTTGTGAATAAAACCTCGTTAATTTCGCTATTTGGATTGTTGTTGTTTTCAAATAAACGTGTTGTTCTATCATAATTGATAAAATGAGCATTTAAATTGGCTCCTAAGTAAAGAACGTCTTTATAGGTAGTTCCTACGTTGAACGTAAACTTACCATTGAGCCCAGTGGAAGCCAAAGCATATTGCTGATCAAAATTACCTGGTGTAATAGTAGATTTATATTCCGTGTTATTTAAATCGTTTGAAAGAGGTTTTATAATTTTTGCTTCGTTTCCTAAAAATGCCTGTTGGGCGGCAAGACCTTCATTTTCTCCTAAAAATCTATATAGATCTGAAATACTTTCACCATTTAAAGTTTTCAAGAGGTCTAAAGGTACTCCGCTAGCAAAATTCAGAAAATATTGATCTATAGAGCTCTTACTTATTCCTTCTGCAACATAGTTATCATTAAAATTGTTGGTAAGAGAATAATTTAAGCCTAATGTTAATTTACTCCAATTATTTTCAGGGTCATTACTGTTAAAGACAAGAACTGCACCCGCTTGTGAAAAATTAAAATCTGAATCTTCTATATTGGTTGTTCCATTAAAATAGCGTGTATCCAAATTTCTGTTGTTATACTCTAAGGTGATAGTGCTATAACTGTTATTAAAGATTGCAGATCCGGCAGGATTAATTTTTAGGGCAGAAAGATCGCCTCCTAAAGCGCCAAAAGCTCCACTCATACTTTTAAATCTGGCAGTACCGTAGAGCTGTGATGAAGAATATCGTACTGCATCGGTAAGGTCTTGTGCTTGAGTAAAGGTCACAACCATTAAGGCTATGACCAGTATATATATTCTTTTCATGAATTTTTCTTTGAAAAATTAATTTTAGTTATTTCTTCCTCTAGATGAAGATCTTGAGCTTCCACCTCCAGAACTTCTAACTGTTCCAGAGCTTCTTGTTGAACCACTATTACTTCTTACCGTTCCACTGCTTCTCGTTGTAGAAGATGATCTTGTAGTAGTTCCACTACTACTTCTTGAAGATCTATATACAGGGGAGTTTCTCGAAGAACTTCTATTAGATCTTGAGTAAGTATCGTTGCTTGAACGATTGGTGTTATAAGTAGAATTAGAAGATCTTCTGCTTAAGCCATAGTCGTCGTTAGAATTTCTAATGTTTCTAATACTTCTAGAGTAACTTGAACTTCTACCTCTATTATCTAGAGCTGTAGAGTTTCTTACGTTATTATAAGCATTACTTCGGTTAGATCTAGAAACATCTCTTCTTCCTCTATTATACGCTATGTAATTATTGTTATAGTAAGAATATCGATTTCCGTAGAAATTATACGGGTTGTAATATCCTCTAGCTCCATAGATAAATGGATGCACAGCAAATCCGTATCCGTATCCGAAACCATAATCGTAATAACCTCTATATGAATATCCATAATTACCAGGTCCATAGTATCCAGGTCCCCAAAACGGATCATATCCATACAATCCTCCAGACCAGTAAGGATTATAAAATCCTCCATAATATCCATTATCATAGATATTTATCGTGTAGGTATCAGGATTTGTCCCCCAAGCTGCGTTACCACCTTGATAATTAGATTCGGTATTCATATCGTAATCACCGTCGCTAGAAGAGTAATTTTCTACATCTGTAAAGACAGCTCCTTCGGCAAGAACATCGCCATAAAGAGCAGCTTCTTCCTCAAATAGATTTTTATAATAACTTCTGTTGCTTTCTTGGCTTTCCACCTGATTTCCATCTTCATAATTTCTAGAAGAGTCTCCATAAACTCCATCATTCTCATATCCGGAATAATGGTAGGAGTCACAAGACGCCAACAAAAGCAATGACACAGGAGCCATGAAAAAAAGTATTTTTTTGGAAATGCTAATATAAAGTTTCATAAGCTGTGTATTTTATTGTTGAACATTACAAAATTAGTTAGTTTTGCGCTAACGGGTCGTGGTTTTAACAAAACACACAACATACCTGTAAAACCTCAATTTTTATGCCAAATACAAGTAATGAGTAAGAAACTAACCACCCGTCAAGATAACTATTCGAAATGGTATAATGAATTGGTAGTCAATGCCAATTTAGCCGAAAATTCTGCTGTAAGAGGCTGTATGGTTATTAAACCCTACGGTTATGCCATATGGGAAAAAATGCAGGCTGAATTAGATTCAAAATTTAAGGAAACCGGACATGAAAATGCCTATTTCCCTCTTTTTGTTCCTAAAAGTTTGTTTGAAGCGGAAGAGAAAAATGCAGAAGGATTTGCTAAAGAATGTGCTGTAGTAACTCATTATAGGCTTAAAACCGATCCAGAAAATAGTTCAAAATTAATAGTAGATCCAGATGCTAAATTAGAAGAAGAGCTTATAGTGAGGCCAACTTCAGAAGCAATAATTTGGAACACCTATAAAGGATGGATTCAGTCTTATAGAGATCTCCCAATTTTAATTAATCAATGGGCTAACGTTGTGAGATGGGAAATGCGAACCAGATTGTTTTTAAGAACTGCAGAGTTTTTATGGCAAGAAGGGCATACAGCACACGCAACAAAAGCAGAGGCTATAGCAGAGGCAGAACAAATGAATGATGTTTATGCAGAGTTTGCAGAAAAGTTTATGGCCATTCCTGTAATTAAAGGAACAAAGTCTGAGAATGAGCGTTTTGCAGGTGCAGTAGAAACTTATTGTATAGAAGCTTTGATGCAAGATGGTAAAGCTTTGCAAGCTGGAACATCTCACTTTTTAGGTCAGAATTTTGCGAAAGCTTTTGATGTAAAATTTGCATCTAAAGAAGGGAAATTAGATTATGTTTGGGCAACATCTTGGGGAGTTTCCACTAGATTGATGGGCGCGCTTATTATGACGCATAGTGATGATCAAGGTTTAGTTTTACCTCCTAATTTAGCGCCAATACAAGTGGTAATTGTGCCAATATATAAAGGGGATGAGCAATTAGCACAAATATCGGAAGTGGCTAATAAATTGGTAAAAGAATTACGTGCGGTGGGAGTTTCTGTGAAATTTGATGATAGAGATACTCAAAAGCCAGGATGGAAATTTGCTCAATACGAATTACAGGGAGTTCCTGTGCGTTTAGCAATTGGTCCAAAAGATTTAGAAAAGGGTAGTGTGGAGCTTGCAAGACGAGATACGTTAACCAAAGAGGTGGTTGCTCAAGATGAAGTAGTTGCTAAAGTAAAAGGGTTGATGACAGAGATCCAAGATAGCTTATTCAATAAAGCTAAGAAATTTAGAGATGAGCATATTACTGAAGTAAATTCATTTGAAGAATTTAAAACGGTTCTTAAAGACAAAGGAGGGTTTATTTCTGCTCATTGGGATGGAACCTCAGAAACTGAATTAAAGATCAAGGAACTCACTAAAGCAACTATTAGATGTATTCCTATGGATGGGGAGGTAGTACCTGGGGAATGTATTTTAACAGGAAACCCATCCAGTCAAAGAGTATTATTTGCAAAGGCATATTAAGTAATTTATAAATGGCTCTCTTAGTGCATATTAGTGGTTGGGGAGCCTTTTGTAGATGTTAATTGAAATAGAAATTCTGGATTCAATTTAAATAGGTTCAATTTTTTTGAAGGTGTAAATTGCTGTGCTTCTGATGGTAAAGAAGTTTTTTTAAAATAATTCAGAAAAAATTACTTCAGCATTTGCGCCATTAAAAAATAGTTGTATTTTTGCATCCGCATTAAAACAAATAATGGTCCGTTCGTCTAGGGGTTAGGACGCATGGTTTTCATCCATGTAACAGGGGTTCGATTCCCCTACGGACTACTAAGCAATGTTAAATTGCTTGAATGTTCAAATTGGTAGTTGGTAGTACAATTGCTTTTAAGTTCAAATTGAAATAAATAATGGTCCGTTCGTCTAGGGGTTAGGACGCATGGTTTTCATCCATGTAACAGGGGTTCGATTCCCCTACGGACTACAATAAAAAATTAATTAAATAGTATTTGTAATGGCA
>Ga0115567_10000355_pt1 | contig 45865 bp, 26 predicted proteins | sample COGITO_mtgs_1204_2_FD_88679 | JGI IMG/M metagenome (GOLD analysis project Ga0115567, IMG submission 88679) | Pelagic marine microbial communities from North Sea - COGITO_mtgs_120412 | ecosystem: Environmental > Aquatic > Marine > Epipelagic | place: Germany:Helgoland, sampling site Kabeltonne...
CTAATTTTAGTGGGTTTTTTGTTATTTATTGATAAAAATCTAACGAATTTGAGAAGCCAGCCAGTTATGTATGGATTTTTGGTTGGATGTGGAAGGCGTGCCTAAGATGCCTCTTGCCTTATTTGGAATGTGCGCCGCAGGATCATATTCCTGTTCAAATAAGTAATGCTCAAGCATCGCTTGCCACGCTTTTTTTTGCCCACTGGACATGGCGTTGAATGCCTGTAAAGCATGAATTAACATAGGAAAAGGAAGGGCACTGGACACGTAATTGCCACTCCACCAGTAATTTATCAATACATTAAAGGGTGAAAGTGATTCAACGTGATGCCACCAAGGCGAAGGTATAAAAATGGCATCTCCTGGGGCTAGCTCTACAGATAATGCTTGGGCAAACGCATCAGGATAATTGGGGAAACGCACTAAGTCAGGTGAGCGTAAGTTGACTAAGCTTGTCGGTTGACCAGCTGGCGTATAATCTAGCGGACCAATATACAAGTTTTTAATCTGCTCTGGTGGAAATAAGGTAAATCGTCTTTTCCCCGCCGCCACCACGGCAATATTGTTCGCTTCATCAAAATGCGCTGGCACTGTTATATCATTACCAAGCCAGATAAACGGAGCGCTTTTCGGCACAAGAGGGTTGGGCAACTGCGCTGCTAGCTGAGGAAAGTAATCTTTGACGCTAATACACTGAACACAAAATTTGTCTTCAGGTTGATGATGAAGCATGGTTTGCATGGCGTGCGTTAAGCTGCTTTGCTCCACCTTAAAATTCATACCCAGTAAGTTTTCCGAGTAGCTCATTCTTCCCTTAGTAGCTTCAGGAAGATTGACTAAATTTACCGGCTTATCTGCGGCAAGAGAAGTTAAATATTGAATTAAATCCGAGTCTGATTGATGCGCTTTTTTGACAATTCCCCAATCTTTTGCAAAGCCTTTCAGGACGGCTGGTCGATACTGGTTGGTGATTTTTTCTTCGAAATTGCTGGGTGTTATTCCTTCAATTTCAATAGGCGTGGGGAGTGTTTCAAGGTCAGTAACGTTGCTCGACATAATTCGGTCTTACTTTTAAAAACTGGAAGACTATCACAGCTTATGTTGAGAAAAAATGACCCACTTTCAGAAATAATGTTACTTTTTTGTAGCCTCAGTGTTATCAAGTATTCGTTGAATACGTATGCAAAAACACTGGGGTTTTTATTGAATACGTATGCAGCCTATTGGGTACTGTTACCTTTTATCGCTAGTATCAACTCAGAAAATAAGAGATGTAAAAATTGATCGCTATTTGTTAGCAGATTTTCAATAAAAGCATTTTAAAAACTAACAAAGAACAGGACACACAGATGAAAAATTTTAAACCTAGTTTGATAAAAGCTGCGCTTATTACCGGAGGTTTTGCATGTAATCTATCTCCCGCCTTAGCGCAAGAAGCACCTACTGACGATACTGAAGTGATTCAAGTTTCAGGAATCCGCGGCAGTCTCATTCGAGCCCAAGCGATCAAGATGGATAGTACCTCTATCGTTGAGGCTTTGTCTGCCGAGGATATCGGCAAATTGCCGGATACCAGTGTAGCGGAATCTCTGGCTCGTCTTCCCGGTTTAGCGGGTGAGAGACGTAACGGTCGAACTAGTGGTTTATCAGTGCGTGGTTTCAACGAAAATTATATTGGTACCTCATTGAACGGTCGTGAGTTACTTGGTATGGGTGATAACCGCGGAGTGGAGTTCGATTTATACCCCACCGAAATAATTTCTAACATACTAGTCTACAAAACGCCCGAAGCTGGGTTATTAACCCAAGGGGTGGGTGGCACGATTGATCTGCAAACGGTCAAGCCCCTAGGGATGGAACGTAATATTACTATCAACGCCAACTTTGAACAAAATGAAAAGGAATCTGGGAATCCAGATTATGACAATGATGGACATCGTTTCTCTGTCAACTATGTTGATTCCTTTGCGAATGACACTTTAGGTGTGGCTTTAACTATTGCCTCCATGGAGACACCCCGACAGGAAGAACAGTTTCGTGGTTGGGGATATGCAACAGTTAATCAAGATAGCCCCAGAAGAGAACTAGATACAGCCGAATCGTCAGCAGGTGATGTGGTGTCGGGCGGTCATGATTCATTCACGCGCTCTGCACTTTTGGAACGTGACTCAATCGCTGCTGTGGTGCAATGGGCACCAACAGATAAGTTAATGATTCAACTCGATGCGCTTTACATCGATTTTGAAGAAAACGAAGTGAAACGTGGCCTAGAAGAAGGAGGGGCCGAATGGGGCGTGGGTGATAATTACCAAATAACTGGCGTGGACAATGGTTTGGTTACTTCTGGCAACTATGATGGCTTTTATTCAGTTGTTCGTAATGACGGTAAAAAGCAAAAGTCGGATTTGAGTACCCTAGGCTTAAATGTCGAATATCAAATTAGTAATGATTGGACTGTCGAGTTGGATTTATCAACAGGTAAGGTTGAGAAGAAGATAACCGATATTGAAAGTTACTCTGGTGTTGGCCGTGCAGGGATTGATGGCCGCCCACTGACCGCTCGTTCATGGGAACAGACATCGACTGGCGTAATCTTCAGTGATCACCCCACTATCGCCCCAGTGGACTTAACTGATGAAAGTTTGATCTCACTTGCCGGTCCCCAAGGCTGGGGGGGCGCGTTAGCACCACTTCCCACTTTTCAGGATACAGGAACTGGGTTCGGTCCAAGCACTGCCCAAGATGGCTTTATCAACGACGCCGACTTTGAAGAAGATTTAAACAGTCTTCGTTTGCAAACTAATGGGTTTGTTGAATGGGGAATCTTTACTGCCCTTGAAGCGGGAATTGTTTATTCTGACCGTTCAAAAACGAAGATTAACACTGGTGTGTTTTTGACCGCCCCTACTTGGCCGGGTCAGGGGCCCATTCCCGAAGTGCTCGGTGTAGCAGATCTTAGTTTTATTGGTATTAACGGTGTGCTTGCCTATGACAGCTTAGGTCTTTATGAAAGCGGATTTTACATCGAATCTGATGCACAGCTTTTAGATAACGCTAGATTGGGTGATACCTACACTGTTGATGAGGAACTTGTCACAGTTTACGCGAAGTTAGATATAGATACCCAAGTGGGGGACATATTTGTTAGAGGTAATATTGGTCTACAGATAGTTGATACTGACCAGAGTGCTAGGGGGTTTAGTGGTATAACCGGTGCTGATGGATTTACTCAGGAAATACCAGTATCTGGTGGAGACAGCTATACAGATGTATTACCGACTGTGAATTTGAGCTTTGAAATTGCCGAAGGTCAGTTTATTAAAACTGCCGCGTCCAAAGTGCTTAGTCGTCCTCGTATGGATGATATGAAACCCAATAACCAAGTGTCTTTTGCGTTTAACGACACAAATATTTTAGAGGCTGAAGATGTCTCGAACACTGCTTGGTCTGGTTCATCGGGTAATCCCTTATTAAAACCATTAGAAGCGAATCAGTTTGATTTGGCCTATGAAAATTATTTTGCAGACGACGGCTTTTTTGCTGTTAGCTTTTTCTATAAAGATTTGAAAAACTGGCACCGAAATTCAGCTGTGGAAACAGATTTCTCTGAGTTTTACATTCCAGGGTACCATATATCTTCAGGGCAACACGATATAGACAACGATGGATTTGAAGATGGACCATTGCCACCTACACTGTTCACTGGTGTAGTAACAGGCAGAGAAGATGGTTTGCAAGGTTTCGTCAGAGGCTGGGAACTTCAAGGTAGTGTGCCATTTCATATTATTCATGATTCTTTGGATGGTTTTGGTGTGTTCGCCAGCGCGACCTTTCTGGATGGTGAGTTAGATGGTGGAAGTCGTGTGCCAGGCTTGTCAGAAGAAATATACAGCTTTACGGCATATTATGAAAAGGCTGGTTTTGAGTTCCGTATATCGGGTACTAAGCGCGATCCGTTCTTGTCAGAAACGCGAGGTCTTAGTTTGGCGCTGGTGAATGCAACAGACCAAGGTGCTGAGCTTTGGGATGCACAAATTGGTTACAGCTTTGATGAATCAGGTATTGAAGCACTTAAAGGTCTTCGCATTACGCTTCAGGGACAGAATCTAACCAATGAAGACACTGTGCAAACTAATGGAAACGGCGATCCGCGACAAATTACCCAGTATCAATCATTTGGTGCAAACTACCTGTTGGGTGTCAATTACACCTTCTAAACTGGGAATATATAATCGCTTAGCTGGGTTAAGTAAGCGATTTTTACAGTTATCATCGATTATCATCTATTGATACGTCAAAGAACCCCAGTTAGCATGCCTAATGGGGTTTTTTTATAAGTTGTAACAAATGAAAAATGCAATTAAAAAAGTCGTCATTGTTGGCGGCGGGACAGCTGGTTGGATGTCAGCCGCCCTACTAAAGAAGGTCATTGGTTCATCTATTGATGTGGAGTTGGTTGAGTCTGACGCCATTGGCACGGTTGGGGTCGGTGAAGCGACCATCCCGCCTATTAGGTTGATGAATAACGTGCTGGGTATTAATGAAGCTGAATTTTTGCGGGAAACTAAGGCTACGATTAAACTAGGCATTGAGTTTGAAAACTGGCGGGTGAAAGGAGAACGTTATTTCCACTCCTTTGGTGTTGCCGGCAAGAGTATGGCGTTTTGCCAGTTCCACCATTTTTGGAAGCGCGCTCAGATGTTAGGCGACACCACAAGTTTGTGGGAGTACGACTTAAACTATCTGTGTGCAAGGGAAGGAAAGTTTGCACAAATTAACAGTAAGGATCCCATTTTAGAATTGCCTTATGCGTACCACTTTGACGCAGCACTATACGCTAAATTTCTAGCTAAGTTCTGCGAAAAAATGGGCGTTAAGCGCACAGAAGGCCTAGTTTCAAAGGTATCACTAGATAGCGAGTCTGGTTTTGTTGAATCCTTAACCTTGCAAGACGGTCGCCTGATTTCTGGCGATCTTTTTATTGATTGCTCTGGATTTAAAGGGCTATTGATCCAAGAAAAATTAGGCACAGGGTATGATGACTGGAGCCATTGGTTACCTTGCGATAAAGCCATAGCCGTTCCTTCAGAACGCTTCGAGAAAACCTTACCCTACACCCGTTCGATTGCGCATAGTGCAGGGTGGCAGTGGAGAATTCCATTACAACACCGAAATGGTAATGGTTTAGTGTATAGCAGTGCCTATTACACTGAAGAACAAGCCACTGATCTGTTGCTATCCAATCTTGAAACCAAAGCTCTTGGCGAACCTAAGGTTATTCGGTTCAAAACAGGAAGACGGCGCAAACAATGGAACAGAAACGTTATCGCCGTTGGTTTATCCAGCGGATTTTTGGAACCTCTTGAATCCACTAGTATCCATCTTATTCAATCGGCAATAGTGCGTCTTATTCATCTATTCCCCCATCAAGGTATCAAACCAGCCGACATAGCAGAATACAACGGCCAATCTAAGCTTGAATTTGAACAAATTCGTGATTTTTTAATATTGCATTACCATGTTAATCAACGCAGCGACAGTCAATTTTGGCGAGACATGGCGAATATGGACATTCCAGATAGCTTGCAACACAAAATTGCTTTATTTAGCCAAAGTGGCAGATTATTTAGAGAACAAAATGATTTGTTTCTTGAAAGCTCTTGGCTACAAGTCATGCTGGGTCAAGGCATAAAGCCCAAAGACTATCATCCTATAGCGAATAGTATTACCCAGCAAAGATTGACTGAAATGTTAAAAAACATGAAAAAAATCAAACAAGAGCCTGTAACCCAGTTACCTAGTCATGATGAATTTTTAAAACAATTCTGTAGGTTGTAATGGGCGACAAGTAAGCAGATGTATGATTTTGGCTGATAAGTCATTATTGCAAAAGCATAGAAGAAACTAAACACTTGGCAGGCTCGCTGTATTACGTTTGATAGGCGTTGGTGCTCTATTAACGCCGCTAGTGGTATGCAAAAACCCGCCCAACATCAACGACCCTAACTAACTTTTGCGGTTGATAGCTGTGCAGTGAAAAACTTGTTGGCTTGCATACGTATGCTGTTTCACTATCAAGACGACCCTTGCTAGAGTCAAGCGTAGGTACTTGTTACATATGTGAGCCAATATATTATGAATAAACCACAACTGTTGTTGCTAAGCAAAACCTTAACCTTGTTAAGTCTGGTATATTGCCATACAGCCTTAGGTGTGTGTGCCATTGACACAGACGCCACGCCTAAGGAACCTATAACCTTAAATGCGCAAGGCGAATTTGTGCCGCAATGGGCAAAACAGGCGGTCTGGTATCAGATTTTTCCTGAGCGTTTTCGCAACGGGGATAGTGGTAATGATCCCACGGTAAAGGATCTGCTTGGTGCCGATCCAGCCGAGCCCCCAACTCAGTGGCAAGTGCATCCGTGGGGAAGTGACTGGTACGAATTACAAGCCTATGAACAAGTCAATGGTGAGAAAGACTTGTGGAAACATCTGTTAAGGCGACGATACGGTGGTGATCTTCAGGGTATTATCGATAAGTTGGATTACCTGCAAGATATGGGGATCAATGCCTTGTACTTGAATCCGGTGTTTGATTCTCCCTCTTTGCACAAATATGATGCGGCCAGTTATCATCATATTGATCCTAATTTTGGACCCGATCCAGAAGGGGATCGCAAGCTTATCGACAGCGAAAATGCCGCCGAACCGTCCGCATGGGTTTGGACCAAAGCCGACAAATTAGCGCTTAAGTTAATTAAACAAGCCCATGACCGAGGTATTAAAGTCATTTTTGATGGTGTATTTAACCATATGGGTATTAATAGCTTTGCTTTTGAGGATCTTAAAAAGAATCAGCAAGACTCTAAGTACAAGGACTGGTTTACTGTCACCTCTTGGCAGGATGAAAAAGCTGGTACCCAATTCGCTTATGAGGGCTGGTTTGGGGTGTCGTCTTTACCAGAGTTTAAAGAAGATAAACATGGCTTAGCCCAAGGCCCAAAAGACTATATCTTTGCCGCCACACAGCGCTGGATGGATCCTAATGGCCAAGGTGCAGAACAAGGGATTGATGGTTGGCGACTGGATGTGGCATTTTGTGTGGCCCACGGGTTTTGGAAAGACTGGCGCAAACACGTTAAATCCATCAATCCACAGGCCTATTTGACCGCTGAGATAGTCGATACGCCTATTAAGGTCAAACCTTATATGCAAGGTGATGAATTTGACGGCGAAATGAACTACAACTTTGCCTTTGCAAGTAGTGAATTCTTTTTCAATCCAGCAGCCACGGCCATTAGCCCTAGCGAGTTTGATAAAAAGTTAACTGAGTTACGTAACTTATACCCCAAAGGCGTGGCTTACGTGACCCAAAACCTGTTTGGTAGTCACGATTCAAACAGGATAGGTTCGCATATAGTCAATCGCGGTATCGGCAACTTCGCCGATTGGGGGACTTATTTTAATCTATCTCAAGCTGCGCAAAATCCAAATTATAAGGTGCATAAACCCAGCCCGGCGGATATTCGTCTGCAAAAATTATTTGCGGTCATGCAGATGACTTATGTGGGTGCGCCGATGATTTATTATGGCGATGAGGTGGGTATGTGGGGAGGCAATGATCCCGACGATCGTAAGCCCATGTTATGGCCAGATATCACCTACGCCGATGAAGTGTATTTGCCAGATGGTGGTAAACGTCAGCCAGATAAAGTCATAATCAATCAAGGACTACAGACGCATTATAAGCAGCTCATTGCTATCCGCCACCAGAATCCAGCGTTAACCTTAGGCCAATTTAAAACATTGTTAACAGATGATAAACGTAACCTATACGCCTATGAACGCGAACATCAGGGAAAACGGGTGTGGGTGGTGTTTAATAATAGTGAGCAAGCACAACAAGTAAATTTGCCTAACCCCAAATACTACGAATTTACTGACGTGTTAAGTGGTGCTAAAACCACGCAACAAGAAAAGATAATAAGCATCAGTTTGCCAAGAAAGTGGGCCGCGGTGTTGGTCGAGGGACAAAACTGACCATGGATTAGTTGAAATCGGTGTAACACAGTTTTAAACCAACTAGTCAACTGAGCAGAGTTTAAACAATAGAATCGCTGCTCATGCTTCTTTAATCATTACTATGTATGGCATAGCGTATCACTCACAGAGCCGTGAATAATTATGTGCCACTTGACAATTTGTTAACAAAACCGATGTTTTTACGTCCAAATTTGAATTGTTGACTCGATTGAAATTGAGCCTGTAATTTCCACCTTGAAGTCTGTTGTTATATTAACTCGTGTTTCTTATATATTCCCAACTCTGGCTGGCCATTCACGAGCAGTGATCTGGGTATACAAATAAAAATGGGTTTTTACTTACCCATAATGCTGAAAACTATATTGAATAGTTTTGTGAATACGTATGCAGCTGATTGTGTCATGTGTTAACGAAGTATTAACATAAACATCTGAGAATAAAAGGCTATAAGGTTCATTCTATGTCGAAACGACAACCAGCGGACAGTAACGGGGCACACAAATGAAAAAATTTAGACCTAGTCTAATCACTCTAGGGTTAGTGGCAAGTGGATTAACATTTTTCAGCGCTCCGATGTATGCGCAGCAAGCTGATTCCGAGTCAGGGCAAGAAACGCCATCTGACGAGATTGAAAAAATTGAGATTAGAGGTTTTGCAACTAGTCTTATCCAGTCTCTTAACCAAAAACGTTTTGGTGATACGGTGTCAGAGCAAATTTCTGCTGATGACTTAGGTGGTTTACCTGATGTATCCATAGCCGATGCATTAACCCGTTTACCTGGTATTTCAGCAGTGCGTACTGGTGGCCAAGCGGCAGAAATTAACATTCGTGGCATGTCGGGTGGTTTCGTATTTTCTACTTTAAATGGTCGAGAGCAAATGTCCACTAGTGGCAAACGCTCGATTGAATTTGATCAGTATCCTTCTGAACTTATCTCCTCTGCCGCAGTGTATAAATCGCCCAAAGCATCACTCATTGAAGGTGGTGTAGCAGGTAGTGTCGAACTGAAAACCGCCAGTCCGCTGTCCAATGATGAGCAACATACCTTCAACTTAAATGCGCGTGGCATGTATAACGATCGGGCTAGCGAAATTGCCGATGCAGAGGAAGTAGGGCACAGATTTAGCGTGTCTTATCAAGGTAAATATCTTGATGATACTTTAGGTCTGGCGCTGGGTTACTCGAGGTTGTTTCAACCTAGTGTGTCTACTCAGTTTGTTGGGTTAGCCTACAATACCTTGCTTGACGCCGATAAGGTGGAGGGAGACACCGATAACTTTGATCCTAATTCTACAATCGATCAGTCTGCTACCCAAGGGCAAGAATTTTTCAGTGAAGGCATGGAGTTACAACACAAAGGTGGCGAAGAAACGCGAGACGGTATTTTAGCCGCGATTGAATGGGCACCGACATCTAACTTTATTTTAAAAGCCGATGCATTTTACTCAAAATTTGAATCTGAAGCCTTCGCCAGAGGGTTTAGGGTTAAGTTTGGTGGTCAAGGTGCAGAAGATTTTGTGTATAACCCAGTGATCGCGGATAACGCAGTCATAGGTGGCAACATCATTAGAAATGCAGATTCAGATGCCTTTACCCGAATTGAACTGGTGAATGATGATAACGAAGAAACCGATGAAATTACCAGTATCGGGATCAATGCCGATTGGCAAGCCACAGACAACTTAAATATTGCTTTTGATGTGGCTTATTCAAAAGCCGAAAGTGACTTTAGAAATGGTCTGTTATGGTCTTTGGTGGCTGATGATGCCACGGCCGACACGCCTGTATTTGACGATACTTTCTCAATTTCATACTTATTAAATGGGCTTAATCTACCCAGTGTTGGATTCAGTCAACAAGATGCGTTTTCAGATATCAACAGAGTGATGGTCAGTAAATACGGAATTTATCCTTATGTAAATTCCGATGAGCAAGACTCAGTCAAGCTAGATCTAACCTATGACTTAGATAATCAGTTTTTATCCTCTGTTGAGGCTGGCATGCGTTATTCAGACAGAACTTATACCAATGATAGGTCTGTTTATGAATATGGTAACGATGGTGCATTCTCAACTAAAGAGCCACCATTAAGATTGACTGACGATATGGTCACTGTGGTCGATTGGGAAGGAGATTTTAGTAATTTTCCTAGCTATGTAGCCATTGACGTAGACTCAGCATTAGATGCATGGTTTCCAAGTGGTGTGCCACAGCCAGTACAAACATGGGGTAGCGGAAACAGCGATGTGATCAACGGCGCCGATGGAGGTCCTTCTACCGCTTGGTCCGTTTTACAAAGTGGCGAAGTGTACGAAGAAGTCTTTGCGGCCTATTTAATGGCGAATATAGATACTGAGTTATTTGGTATCCCGGTGAGAGGTAACTTTGGTGTGCGTATGGTGAAAACCGACCAAAGTGCCACTGCATTGGAAGATGTAAATAGTGACCCTACCTTAGGTGCACAATTCATTACCGATGAAGTAGGTTTAATTAACACCCGTTACGCACCAAAAGTGATCGGCACTGAATATACCGATTATTTACCGCAGCTTAACTTGAATTTTGGCATTACAGATTCGCAGCAAATTCGTTTTGCAGCGGCTAAGGTGATGTCCCGTCCACCAATAGAAAGACTGGCTGCACAAATTACTACTAACGTCAGTAATGACGGTGAAATTACCGGTAACAGCTCAAATAATCCATTTTTGCTACCTTTTTATGCCACCCAGTACGACCTTTCATATGAATACTATTTTGAGGAAACCGATGGTGCATTCGTCGCCGCTATATTTTACAAAGATATCGAATCAAAAATTGATACCTTTGGGATCAGTAACTTCGATTTTGCAGGAAATGGCTTTAACGTCCCCGAGTTTATTGAAGACCCAGTAAGTGGCGCACCCAATCCAACCTTTAACGGTACCTACACCACAGCGGTGAATAATTCTGATGCGGGTTACATCCGGGGCGCTGAATTCTCGTTTACCCAAATTATGAGCTACTTACCCGAGCCATTTGATGGGCTAGGTGTTAACGCAAGTTACTCCTATACAGAGAGCGAAATCACCACACCAGACAATAATTTGTCAGGACGTAGCGTGCCACTGACGTTAGAAGGTTTATCAAAAAATATCTTAAACACTACCGTCTTTTGGGAGTATCAAGACTTCGAGACTCGGGTAAGCGTCCGTTATCGCGACGCGTTCGTTTCTGAACAAGTTGCTGTTGATGCGCAAACCGTTAATTTCGACGGTGAAACTGTGGTGGATTATCAGGCGTCTTATGATGTGAACGAAAATCTTGGGGTGTTATTTCAGATCAACAATCTGACCGACCAACCTACTCGCAGTTATTTTTTACAAGAAGCTCAGACCGGCACCATTCAGTTTTTTGGGCGGCAGTTCTTCTTTGGTGTGACATACACCTTGTAAAACCATAACTAAATTAACGAATTTTGCGCGTTTGTCGTGCTTATATAAATGATAGTGGAGTAACAACCTATGTTTAGTCGAATCAGAGTGATAGTCGTTGCTAGTGCAATGATGACAGCTCTTACTTTATCCGGCTGTGGTTCGGATGTGGAATCGGGCGGTGTGTTAACCGCATTAAGTTGTAGCGGTTCCGATGTGCCTAATGCTGGGAATACGGCCTGTGAAGCGCCGCCCCCGCCTGTTTGTGCATTACCATTAGTGGTAGACGTAGCATCCAATAGCTGCGTACTACCTCCGGATCCGAATGCCCCTGAACCCAGCATTTTTGCTGGCGAAGACCAAGCAATTTTGTTTTATAACCGCCCACAGGATGCGTCGAATAGCGCGAATGACCCTGTGTATGAAGGTTGGAAGCTACATACTTGGAGTGATGAAGCCTGTGATGCGTACGCCGACGGTGACACCGATTGGCCAAGTGGTAGAGTGCATGATGGTGTCGATCCTGACTATGGCGCCTACTGGATTTTAGCGCTCAAGCCGGGTTACGCCGGTACGGCTGGTGCTTGCGCAAACTTTATTATTCACAAAGGTACGTCGGGTGATGGCGGTACTGAAGATGGTAAAGAAATGCAGGGCGGCGATTTTAAAATGTCCCTTGACCAAACAGGTCAATATGCCCGTATGAACTGGACCTTTTCTGGCGTGGCTACTGTATTTGAAAATGCCGTCGCGTCGCTAGGTGTTTCAATTGGTGATGCGTCAGCCCACTGGATAGATGCCCAGACATTGGTCTGGAGTTACGATCCTGGATTGACCGAAGTTTCTACTGCACAGTTGTTCTACTCAGCAGCAGATGGATTAAAGATAGAAGGCGGAACTATTGTTAATGGGCAATCCCATGAATTAACAGCGACGACGTTGACCGAAGAACAAATAGCGCAGTATCCGGAGGTAGCAGGTTTACATGCTTTCACAGGCAACTGGACCGCTGAGCAAGCAAAAACAGTCCTTAAAAGTCAGCTGGTGGTAGCGGGTTTTGATTCAATGGGCGAATTGTCCGGTGCGAATAAAGTGCAAATCGCTAAAGTGATAGATGACTTGTATACCAGCGGTGACGCGGATGCAGACGAAGCAACTATCGGTTTGGTGTACCAAGGCAGTGAAATTACTGCAAATGTTTGGGCACCTACTGCGCAATCTGTTTCCCTTAAAGTATATGACGGGGCTAAAGCATCTTCTGCCAGTCAAGCTATGGTGCTAGACGAGGTCACAGGTATTTGGTCTTACACCGGTGGCAGCGAGTTAGACAGAATGTTTTATCGCTTTGAAGTGACTGTCTATCATCCTGTTTCTGGCAAAGTTGAAGTGCTAGAAGTCACCGACCCTTATTCTCTAAGCTTATCGACTAATGGCGAATACTCACAATTTGTAAATTTGTCTGACGAAGATTTAAAACCAGAAGGCTGGGATAGTCATATTATTCCAAGCATCGCTAATTTTGAAGATGCGGTCTTGTACGAAGGGCATATTCGTGACTTCAGCGCGTTGGATGAAAGCACTTCTGCGGCTAATCGTGGTAAATACATGGCCTTCACTGAAGTCGGATCATTGCCTACTGAACATCTGCGTAAACTTGCTGAACACGGCGTGACCCATTTTCATATGTTACCGGCCAATGATATTGCGACTATTGACGAGGATGAAGCCAATACTATTGATTTGAACAGTACTGTTGCTCAATTGTGTGCTTTAAACGCCGATGCAATGGTTTGTACAGAAGAAGATAGTAATGCCACTTTGTTGTCGGTTTTCCAAAGCTACGACCCTGCGTCACAGCCACAAAAAGCCCAAGAGTTAACCAACGATATTCGCAGTTACGACAGATTTAACTGGGGTTACGACCCTCATCACTTTACCGCGCCAGAAGGCAGTTATGCTTCTGACCCCGATGGTGTCGCGCGTATCAAAGAAATGCGCGCTATGAACCAAGCACTGCATGAAATGGGGCTGCGCGTAGTATTGGACGTGGTGTACAACCATACTAATGCGTCGGGTCTGAACGATAAATCAGTGTTAGACAAAGTAGTGCCAGGTTACTACCACAGATATGACGTGAGTACAGGCGGGATCATTCGTGAAACATGCTGTGACGACACTGAACCACGTAATCGTATGATGGAAAAACTGATGCATGACTCATTGTTGACATGGACCAGCGAATATAAGTTTGATTCGTTCCGTTTCGATATCATGAGCCAAGCGACTAAAGACACTATGGTGCGCCTCGAGGAAGCGGTGCAAGCTGTGGATCCTGATAACTATTTTTATGGTGAAGGTTGGACACGTACAGACAGGTCATACGAGCAAGCTAACCAACCGAATATGGCGGGAACTGAAATTGGTACCTTTAACGACCGTATTCGTGAAGCGGTGCGTCAAGGCGAAATATTTAGTCGTGAAGAAAGTGACAGTGCATTGGCCGCCCAAGACCGGGTGAAAATGAGCTTAGCCGGTACCTTAACTGACTTTATCTTAAACACCTCTGGCGGTGGCGATTCTGAAACCAGAAATCTAGGTGGTTATGCCACAGACCCGGCAGATATTATTAACTATGTATCAAAACATGATAATGAAACCCTTTGGGATCAACTGAACTACGTGTTGCCTGATGATCTTACATTGACGCAAAGAGTGCGTGCACAAAACGTCGCAACGACTCTGCCATTGATGGCACAAGGTATTCCATTCTTGCAGTTAGGTGGCGATATGTTGCGCTCTAAGTCTATGGACAGAAATACCTATGATTCAGGTGATTGGTTTAGTTATGTGGATTTCACCATGAGCACTAATAACTGGAACATGGGTCTACCTTTAGCCCAAGATAACGAAGCAAAATGGGCTGAAATGTCAGGCTTTATTTATAGCCCTAACCGCGCAGCGGCTATGGGTGAAATTGAGTTTGCTTCAGAAGTGTTTAATGAGTTTTTAGCCATTCGCTCTAGCTCCTCCTTGTTCCGCTTAACCACAGGTGAAGCGATTAAGCAGCGGGTTGGTTTCCATAACATTGGACGCAGACAAATTCAGGGTTTAATCGCCATGAGCATTGATGACGGTATCAATCCTGATACTGAGACTGCCCTTGCAGACCTCGACCTCATGCACGACGCGGTGATGGTAATGGTTAACAGTGGTTACACAACTCAGTCGTTAACCGTTAACACAGCTACTGGGTTTGAACTGCATAACATTCATGCTATGTCGATTGATTCCGTGACTCAAAGCGCTACCTTTGTAGAAGGTGAAGACGGTAACGGTACTTTCACTGTACCTGCTCTTACCACTGCGGTCTTTGTTAAGCCACAAATGGGTGAGCAAGGTTACGGCTTAGCCTCCTTCTCAACTTCAGGCGCACCAGACGTGGTGCCTTATGGCGATACTGGTGTGTATTTGCGCGGTACTATCTTTGATTGGGCTAATCCAGCGCCTGACGAATCAGCTTTCACTTATACCGGTGACGGAATCTACACTTTGCGTATAGACTTGGAAGCGGGTGTTGAACATAACTTCAAGGTTGCTAAGGGTGATTGGGAAAATGCTGATGAAAGCTTAGATTTGGGTGCACCAGCTGATTCATCTGCTGTTGTGGCGTTGGATACGGCCTATGCCTTAAATCCAAATGGTGGAGACAACTTAGTATTTACTGCTGACACAGACACTCAATATCTATTTTCATTAGATGCCAGTGATGTCAGTGCGCCAATATTAACCATAGGTTATGAAGAGCCTTACCTTGGTACGACTGTATACCTACGCGGCAGCATGAATGGCTGGGCCGATCCACCTACCGAGCCTTTCGCTTACGATGGTTTAGGGATCTACAGCGTGACAGTAGACCTAGCGGCAGAGGATTATGCCTTTAAAATTGCCTCGGCAGACTGGGCAACGGCCAACTTTGGGTCTGGTGAAGATGACACAGACGTATTAGAAGCCGAACCGAAACCACTAGGTGGCGGGGGGGACTTAACCTTGTCGGTTGAAAGTGGTTTTGAAGCGGGACGTTACACCTTCTTGTTTGATGCATCCAACAAGTCCGCTGCAGAGTTAACCGTAACGCGACTGTTTGGCCCAACACCAGTGTATCTTCGCGGCTCCATGACAGATTGGGGGACAAGTCAACAATTTGTGTATGACGGAACCAGCAACTACGCAACTGAAATTGAGCTCAGTGCCGGAGATTACGCCTTTAAGGTCGCTTCTGAGGATTGGGCGGCAGTCAATTACGGCGCTATTTCTGGTGACGCTGCAGACAAAGCAGTGGTGGTGGGTGAAGATACAACATTAGGTCAAGCTGATGACAATGATCTCACCTTAAATATCACTAACGATGGTATCTATAAGTTTGCTGTCAATGGCACTCCTAATACCGCACCTACTGTTACTGTGTCTGAAGTGACGCCTTAACCTAGAAAGTGTTCAGTTAAAAAGCCGCTCCATTGAGCGGTTTTTTATTTTGTGTGCCAAACATATGGGTTCGGATCAGCCACCTAATTGGAAAAAATAATGGATCTTAGTATTCACAAAAATCATATTTACCTGTTAACCGCGGTGTTTTTCATCACGCTGGTTGGCAATAGCTGTAGTCAACCCAAGCATAGTGAAAAAACAAGCTTATCTGATGCCTGCGATGCGTCAGTCGCTGGCTGCGTAGACGGCCGCTTATTACATGTTCCGTCACCTGATTGGCGTGATCAGATTATTTATTTCCTTATGATAGACCGCTTCAACGACGGTGATCCTTCCCGAAATGATCAGGGCTATAATCTTTATGACCCCAGCAAAGAAAGCCACTACAGTGGTGGTGATCTACAAGGGATTATCGATAAATTGGATTATATTCAGAATATCGGTGCGACCACTTTGTGGACCACACCACCTGTTGCTAATCAATGGTGGAACGAAGCGCAGAATTACGCTGGTTTTCATGGCTATTGGCCCATAGATCACAGAAAAATTGACGCACATTTTGGTGATTTAGAGACCTACAAAAATTTATCTCACGCGCTCCATAGACGGGGTATGTATTTGATCAAAGATATTGTTATCAACCACACGGGCAATTATTTTGATTATGACAACGAGTATGACCCCAATGATCCTAGTGTAGGCTTCGAATTTGTTGGTAATAATATCCCCACTTCAGCGCCAACCATGCCACCCCTAGATATGAATAATGCCAACAACCCAGAACACGTTAAGGCCGGCATTTATCACTGGACCCCCCTTATCGATAACCTCGACGATTCGGTGCAGGAGTGGACCTATCAAATGGGCCGGTTAGACGACATCAACACTTCTAATGAGCGGGTTCGTAAGGCGTTTAAAGACGTGTATAACTATTGGATTAAAGAAGCGGGTGTCGATGCTTATCGCATCGACACAGTGAAATATGTCGAACATGATTATTGGCACGACTTTTTACACGCCCAAGACGGCCTCCTTAACACAGCAGCCGAAACCGGCCGAGACAATTTTCTTACCTTTGGTGAAATAAAAGATGTGTCTAAACCACTGTCGGATTCTGCAGAAAGAAAGCTTTTAAGTTATTTGGGCACTGAACAAAAACCAGAACTATCATCAATCATTGGTTTTCCGTTGCACGAGGAACTAGGACGCATTTTTGCCGCAGGCAGACCAACCAGTTGGTTGACCTTTCGCCTTAAGGCACACCTTGACGTTTACCCGGATCCTTATATCGTACCTAACTTCATTGATAACCATGATACACCTAGGTTTCCTGGCAGTGAGGCAGGTATGAGGCAGGCGCTAGCCTTAATTTTTACTATCCCAGGTATTCCGGTGATTTATCAGGGCAACGAACAAAATCATCTGGATTCGCGCCAAGCCATGTTCGCCGGTGGTTATCTAACGGATACTGACCAATTTAATCAACAGTCCGCACTCTATAAATTCACTCAAGCCCTAGCCAAACTTCGTCAAGGTGACAAACTCTTTAGCCGCGGCGCAATGGAGCTGCTGGCTGATAACCCTACCAGTGCAGGCGTTTTTGCTTACAAACGTTCTTATCAAGGCGAACACGCATTTATTATTATGAACACTGCCGAGCACACTAGTTTACTGAATCGTATGCCTACAGGTTTGTCTGCCGGGCAGGTGCTACAGCCTATTTTCTCAGGCAACACCGACAGTAATCCAATAGCGTTGATCGTTGCACAAGATGGCACGCTGACCACACAAGTACCTGCCCGGGGGGTGCTAATATTCAAAGCTGCCAGTCAATCAAAAGCTGAAGAAAAGGCAGCTCATAATATTAATGTTGATCAGAACTATCGCACGCAAACGCTAACCGAGAGTGTCGTACTAAGTGGCGATATCAGCCAAGCCAATAGCCCATTGGCACTGCTCATTGACGGCAACCTTGAAGAGGCTACGAGTATCACAGCAGATGCTAATGGCCGTTGGCAGGTAACATTACCGGTTGTTGACTTAGGTTCTCGTCAACGGTTCTTCGAAATGTACTCTGCAAAGCTTAATACAGCGAGTGCACCGCAGCAGTATAACGAAACTGTAGTCACAGCAAATTGGGACGTAGAGTTTAAAGATGGACTTAATGATGACCATGGACTTTCTGGAAAAATTTTTCCACCCACTGAGTCGACTTTTGGCAAACAAATGGATATCGAATCCGTTCGTGCCCGCAGTGCTGGGGATACCTTGCTGTTAGATATCACTATGCATGAGCTCACTGATATGTGGGTCGCTTCCAATCACTTGGATCATGTGGCCTTTACCATCTTTTTTGATTTCCCAAGTCTGCAAGGTATTAGACCCTTATCTACACTTCAGGCTAACGCACCGGACAATTTCCTTTGGGATTTTTCTCATGTGCTGTATGGCTGGGGCAATTTCTTATTTGACAATCATGGCGCAACCGCTGATAAGCCCGGACAAAAGCTTGGTACTGCACCCAGTGTAAAGGTAGATAAAGATGCGCGCACCATTACCTTAACGTACAGCGCCTCGGCCCTTGGCCAAGCCGCTTGGGCAGGCACAAAAATCTATCTTACCACTTGGGATAGAGCGGGCGAGGGCGGTATTCGTCCTTTGAGTCCAGAAGGGGCGGAGTGGGAATTTGGCGGGGGTGAACACACTGACCCATTGATTTTGGATGAGTTACTGATTGAGCTTCCCAACCAATGACAACCAGCACGATCAGTAGGGCTCTGTTGATATTTAAGATAATTGGAGCGTTACTATGACAGTCGATGTGCTTGACCCAGCGAATAAAAAAATTGTTATCTTAGGGGGTGGCACTGCGGGCTGGATGGCGGCTAATTTATTGCAGCACCACCTAGCAGAGCATGGCTACAGCATCACGCTTTTAGAATCCCCCGATATTGGCATTGTGGGAGTGGGTGAGGGGTCTACGCCCCATCTTAAAAACTTCTTTCATACCTTGGGCATAGCTGAAAGTGACTGGATGCCGGCTTGTCACGCCACCTTTAAAAATGGTATTAGCTTTAAAGGCTGGTCAAGCGAAGCGGGTTACGAGCAATACTTTCATCCGTTTCCTTGTGCGGCTGACAAACAAACCGCTGCCAGTTTTTTACATAACTGCATGGCTAAGCGTCATGGTCACGAGGTAGACGCACATCCCAATCACTATTTTTTGTCAGCCTACTTAGCCGCTCAAGGTTTGTCGCCAAAGAGTCGTGGTCAGCAAAAACTGTCTACCAATTATGCTTATCATTTTGACTCGGTGTTGTTAGGTCAATACCTCGCAAAACTAGCGATCAACAAAGGTGTTAAGCATATACAGGGTAGGTGTGACAGCGCACTGAACCATCCAAACGGAGAGATTAAATGCCTAGTGACTGACAGCGGCCAACAGCTTGAAGCTGAGGTTTTTATCGATTGTTCAGGGTTTCGCTCTGTGTTACTTCAACAGCATTTAAATGCTCAGTTCTGTAGTTATCAGAACGTACTGTTTAATGATGCGGCTGTGGCGATCCCAAGCGCTGCGACACAGCACCCCAGCTCGCAAACCGTTTCCCAAGCCATGCACGCTGGTTGGGCTTGGGACATTCCCCTGACCAGCAGAGTGGGTAATGGTTATGTATACAGCTCGCAATTTATCTCTCGTGATCAAGCCGAACAAGAGCTTCGAATTAAGCTTGGTATGCAAGACAGTAACGTCGACGCTAGGCATCTGAAAATGAAAATCGGCCGTGTACAGCAGCACTGGCTGAAAAATTGTCTGGCGGTGGGGTTATCTCAGGGTTTCATCGAGCCACTCGAAGCCACCGCATTACATCTAGTGCAGCACACTATAGAAAGTTTTGTCAGTGCCTTTATTGCTGGCGGTTTGACTCAGCAGCATCAAGGGCAATTTAATCAAAGAATTAACGCCAGATTTGACGGTATTCGCGATTATATTGTGTGTCACTACAAAGTGAACAGTCGTCAAGACAGTCAATACTGGCTGGCAAACCAACACAACACCAGTATATCTGACAGCCTAAGACACATTTTAGAATGTTGGGATAAGGGCGCTGATATTACCGCTGAAATTAACCGACAACAGATTGCAGAATATTACCCAGCTATTTCTTGGCATTGTTTGTTAGCGGGTTATGGGAAATTTGAGCCAAGCACTGGACTCTTTCAGAGTGATAAACAACAAGCCGAATTTGCTAAAATACAGCGCTTTATTCAGCGCTGCGCTGAAGAATTTTTACCTCATCAACAGGCGTTACGGAAGTAAAAATATTTCAAGTGAGTCGTGTTAAACCAGCAGCAGAGGCTTAACCGAAAAGATTAACCAAAAAAATTAAAAGTGTGATCAATTTATGCAATCTAGCCAAACAATTCCCAAGATAAGTTTTTTCAGTGCATTGTGCTTTATTTTATTCGCCTGTCAGGGACATAAGGAGCCGCCAACTGAAGTAGAACAATGCGCACAAAACTGTCAAGACGATCTATTGCTGCATGTGCCGTCACCTGAATGGCAAGATCAAATTATCTATTTTGCGATGTTAGATCGTTTTGCCGACGGCGACCCGAGCAATAACGATCAGGGGGCCAATGAATACGACCCGACAAAGGAAAGTCACTACAGTGGTGGCGACTTAAAAGGCGTGATAAAGCAGCTCGATTACATTCAAAATTTGGGTGCGACAGCCGTTTGGACCACGCCACAAGTGGCCAATCAGTGGTGGGATCCTTTATCGAACTACGGCGGGTATCATGGTTATTGGGCACGAGACTTTAAAAAAGTGGACCAGCATTACGGCGACATAGGTGATTATCAGCAGCTTTCTAGCGCTTTACATCACAAAGGCATGTATTTAATTCAAGATATTGTGGTCAATCATATGGGTAACTTTTTTACGTACAAAGGTGAGTATGATCCTACGGATGTGAGTAAAAACTTTAGTCTAAATCAAGCGTCTATGCCCGGTGGTGAGTCTAATCAGCCGCCCTTTAATATGAATGATGTGCGTGATCCGGCTCACCGAAAAGCGGCAATTTATCATTGGACTCCGAGCATTCAAGATTTTTCAGCGCCTGAGCAACAAACCACTTATCAAACGTCAGACCTAGATGATCTTAATACTACTAACCCAGTGGTGCGTGCAGCGTTGAAACAGTCTTTCGGTTTTTGGATAGAACAAGCTGGAGTCGATGCGGTGCGCGTAGATACGGCCAAGTACGTTGAAAAGGCGTTTTATGCTGACTTTTTACATGGCAAAAATGGTTTGATAGAGCAGGCAGAAAAAACCGGTAGAGATGACTTTTTTAGTTTTGGCGAAGTGTTTCAGACTTCAGGCGTGCTTGATGATAACGGCGAAAAAGTGCTCAAACAATACGTTAGCCAAGACTCGGTCAAAAGTATGAGTTCGGTCATTGGTTTCCCCCTGTTTGAAGAAATCAGCCGAGTCTTCGCTCAAGGCGCACCGACAGCACAAATGTCCTACCGATTAAACGCCCAGATGCGGCATTTTGAGGATCCTTTTCTGCTGACCAATTTTATTGATAACCATGATGTGGAGCGGTTTTTGGCCTCGGGCAGTATATCGGGCTTTAAACAGGCCTATGCCTTAATGATGACAGTGCCCGGTATCCCCGTGATATATCAAGGAGACGAACAAGGGTTTACCCATAGGCGCAGGGCGATGTTTGCTGGTGGGTATTTATCGAATGACGATCAGTTTGAGCAGAATTCAGACTTATACCGCTTTATTCAAACGTTAACTGGGATACGCAAGGCGCACAAAGTGTTTAGTCGTGGGCAGTTAGCGATATTGCGCGATAACCCAAGTGGTGCCGGGGTGTTGGTGTATAAAAGGACTTATGCAGGGCAGGTAGCCTATGTGATATTTAATACTGCAAAACAAGCCGTATTACTCAATGCCTTAAAAACCGAGTTTAGTACAAAAAATCCAGCGCAGTTATTGATGAGCCAAGGTCTAGCTAAACCACTGGAGTTTGATGATAACGGGCTAGTGACTAGCGTTTTAGCTCCCGAGTCCTTTGCAATATTGGTGGGGCAAGAGGTGAGTAATAAAGTGATGAGTGAAGCGCAATCGTGGATCACTATCGACAGCATACAGGGCGAATATAGTGAACGAAGTCAGGCCAATATAGCCGGTCAAGTTAACCAGCCGAATATGCCATTGTTAGCCGTGATTGATGGCAAAATGACGCAAGCTAAGTCTTTTCAAGCAGATGATAGCGGGCATTGGCAATTTGCCTTGAATGTCTTTGACCTAGGCACACACCAGCATAGTGTTGAAATTTATGCGCCTGAAGTTAACCGCGCATCTCGCCCCTATTTTTACCAAACTTACTCTAGCGCTGTTCAGTACAGCGCCAACATCCAAGATCCAAAAGATGATGACCACGGCCCGAGTGGCGACTATGTCAAACCTCTAGATAACACAGTCGGCTGCCAAATGGATATTTTGCAGGCACAAGCGAGCGCTGGGGGAACAGTGCTTAAACTGAAAATAAGGATGTGCGACTTATCGAGTGTGTGGTTAGCACCCAATGACTTTGATCATGTGGCTTTTAGCATATTTTTTGATCTGGCAGATAAACAGGGGTTAGGCCCATTACCCAATATAGGTGGACATTTTCCTGAGAATAAAAATTGGGATCTGGCGCATATAGTCTATGGATGGGGTAACTATTTATATCAAACCGAGCAGGCATCTATGCATAAAGAAGGCGAAAAACTGGGTATTGCGCCGGTTATCAGCATAGATAGCGCGGTTAATACCATCACTTTTACCTATCATGGCCAAGACATAGACGTGCAAAGTTGGCAGGGAACGTCTATTTATATTACAACCTGGGACAAAAGTGGCGAGGGTAACTACCGAGACTTAAAGTTAACCCCAGCGCCATGGAGTTTTGCCAGCAAAACACCCACAGGCCCGAAAATATTAGACGACGCTTTTCTTACCCTAACCGCAGATTAATCTGCTGTTAACTGCGCTAAACGTGCTCGCCATATTTTAACTAAATCGGGCTGTTGATTTTTTTGATATGTCCAAATCAGTGAACGGTGTAGCTTGGTAGAGGAAGAGTCACTTAGCTGAGCTCTTAAGTAATAATGGATGGCCAGATGATAACGCTTTTTTTGCCTGAACAAGTCCGCCACCATTTGGTTTAGTTGAGCGTCTTGGGGTAACGCATCGGCCAACAGCTGAGCGGTTTTGAGGATCATATCCTCATCCTTTCTGTTTTGATAACCGGCTAATGCGCGCCGCATCATGGTTAACCAATCAATACGCTTTGAGAAATATTGCTGACCCAACTGCTGTTGCCAGTCTTGAGGTGGGGGCAAAGCCAATTCAATGGGGGTATCGGTAAAGGGATAGTCGGTTTTTAATTGCAATATTTTTGCAAAGCCATGGTATTCCTCTGAGGGAATAATTGGTCTTGCTTGCCAAGCTTGTTGAATACTGACAGTTCGCCAGTCCATATGTTGACTGTTTTTAGCCAGAGATTGATAAAAGGTATCCGCCAGTAAAAAGTAACCTTGCACATTGGGATGCAAGTGTTCAAGCATTAAATTATGACCAATTAAACCATCTTTTGAACTTTGTTTAAGCCGCTGTTGCACATCGACTAGGGTGACATTGTCATACCGACTGCTGTATTTTTGAATGATTTTATTGAGTGCTTCGGGTGCTCTAAAGCGCAAAAGGTCTAAGTCTTTTGCTCTATCAAATAGCTTACCAGCTTCGCCAAAATCGCCAGTCACATAGTGCAAATTTGCCAAAGCAAACTGTGCCTCAGCGTTTTGCTGAAATGGCTGCGATTGCGCGATATTTTTAATTAATTTTGTGGCCTGAGTGGATTCGCCCGTTTCCAATAACTGGCTTATCTCCCGGGTTTGTGGGTAAAAATCAGTATTAGGTGTATCACTGGCAAAGGGTTTTTGGTCTTTAACATTACTGGCAATCGTCGCCAGATAGACAGGTATCTTGGCTGCGGCGTACTTATCTAACAGAAGCCCAAGGTTGGTCTCAAATTGACTTAATCCAGCATGATACATGGCAGATCCATACGGGATATTTTTATATTTGGCGACCGTTGCCATCAAGGTTCGGTTGTTGTCTGGTTGAGTCTTATCTTCGCCTTGGTTATGCTGGAAGTAGGCATAAGTATCTTGCAGCAACTGAAACAAGCGCAAGGAGCGTAGCTTTAAAAACAGTAAGGTACTGCCGTTAAAAAAGCTACCAGAATAGGCCGAACCTACGCCTAAAATACCCAAATATTCGTTGTGGCCCATGTAAATCAAAATGGCATCAGGTTGCTGGCTGATAATTTCATCGGCAAAGTCTAAGACTGTGTAGGAGTTGACCGCAGACATGGCAGTATTAATAACTTCAACATGCTGTTTAGGTAGGCTGTCTTTTAATCGATTGTCTAACATGCCCGCCAGCGAAGCGCCCAAGCCATAGGGAAACCCCGCTGCAGTCGACCCTCCTTGCACAAATACCCGATAACCATTTTGCGGTTTGTCTTTTAAGAAAAAATTAGTTTCAAGACTGACTTTGGGTATCTTAGTGTGTGCTGAAAAATAGCGTTGAATAATATCTGGGCGCGGCAACATATAAGCAGGTTGAGCAGGATTGCTAATAAATAATGGGAGATCACGACCGTAACCAAAAACTCTTAAACTAGCCTCCATTAAACCAAAAAACATTAGGGGTAATAACAGCGCAATCATCCAAAATACTAGAGGCTGTTGACCTTTATTGCGCGGCATTGATTTGCTCCAAGTAAAACTTGGCTTGGGTATGGTTTGGCTGAAGGTTAAGGATCTCAGTTAATTCAGCTATCGCTTTGTGTGGCCGCTTTAAACGATAGTAACTCTCGGCCAAGCCTAACTTTAATGAAGTATTATTGGGCTCGATAGCCAGGGCTTTTTGCGCGTAATAGTGCGCTAACGACAAGTCCTGAACACTGGTATACAACTTACGAGCAATGTCGGCAATTTGTGCTTTGTAGGGCAGGGCATCAAATAAAATCCCCGCTACTTTTGCCGCCTCTGCTCGATTACCTTGCTGCTGATAATGGGTTAGCATGTCCTGTTGTACTTGGATCCACGATTTACCTTTTAACCTTTGCAAAGTCGTGGCCGACACAAAATCCGTGTCTCGAAGCACAGGAACGGCTTTAGGCGTTGTAGTAAAGGGATAGTTTGCGGTTAGGCTAGCGATTTTGTATTCAGCATAGCGCTGGTCAACCTCGGTTAAAGGCACGTCTTGCCACGCTTGTTGTTCACTCAGATAAGGCACTGAAGAGGCAATAAATTGTTGTTGCACAATTATTTGGGTAAAACTCTCAGCTAGTAGGAAATAGCCTAATCGATTCGGGTGCAAATGTTCAAACATCAGGTGTTTGTCAATCAGCCCATTTGAACTTTTTTGCCGCAGTAATGCTTGAGTATCCACTAATAACGCCTGATTGATATCGGCTTGTTGGCGGATGATCTGGTTAAACTCGCTCGGTGCGCGAAAACGCAATAAGTCTAAGTCCGACGCTTGGATAAAGTGGTTTAACGCTTGACTGTTATTGCCTTGTTTTTGTAACGCTTTTGCGAATAAATAATGAAGGTTAGCTGATTGAGGGTGCTTCTCAAGCATAGTGGTGGCCAATTTTAGCGTGGCCTCGGTTTCACCAGAGTCGAGCAAGTTTTTTAAGGTTTGAATGTCGCCAGGGTCGTCAGATTCAAAAGGCGCTTGTTCTGCCTCATTAGCCGCTAAGGTACTTACCACCACTGGAATGTTTGCTTGTTGATAAGCCGCTAATATTGCGCGCAAATTATCTGAAAATTGGCTGACCCCGCTTTTATACAAATCACTATTGAGGGGAATGTTTTTTTCTTTAGCAACCTTTGCCATTAGGGTTTGAGACTGCCCGGCTTGTGGTTGCGACATTTGTTCACTGGCTGAATCAAATAGCCCATAATAAAGTCGCTGGATCAATTGAAATAGTCTTACTGATTTGAGCTTTAAAAACAGTAAATTACTTAGATGTCCACCTTTGCCAGCATAAACCGAACCGACTCCCATCACGCCAAGGTATTCGTTATGACCGGCATAAATCAACACCAAGTCAGGCTCAATGGCTATGACCTCATCCACGGTATCGCGCAAAGTGTAGCTGTTAATACTGGCCATGGCAGTTGAAATAATTTCAATATTTCTGTGTGGGTACAGGCGTTTAAATCGCTGTTGCAACATGCCGGTCAATGAACCAAAACGGCCATAAGGAAAACCAGCAGCGGTTGAGCCACCTTGGATCACTATCCTAAAACTATCCGTTGCTTTTTGTTGCTGGAATAAAACCGTATCTGGGCTGACATTCGGTGCCAATTTAGGCAAATGAAAATAGCGTTTAATTAAATCGGGGTTAGGCTGCATATAGCCCTTTATGCCTTGCGCCTGAATAAACAATGGGTAATGCTGCCCGTAACCCGATAATCTCAATGCACATTCAGCCAGAGCAAGCAGACAAAACGGCAGCAAAATAAGGATCAAATAAAATACTTTTCTTGGTTTATTTTGATGTTTTGCGGATGCAGCGGCATTTTTTGGCATAAATCTACTGTGTTAAAAATTCTTACTGAGCTAACTATAACCAGATTTAGCCCAATCCGATATCGGCCAAAGTTGATTAAGGCTTTTTTGCAATCGTATTCAGGGTAATACTTGAAACAATTCTGTTGCATACTGTAAGTTGATGTTTATCTTATTAAAAACGCCTCTAGTTATACAATGACCAAAATACTCGGGATTTCTGCTTATTATCATGACAGCGCCGCTACTTTAGTGGTGGACGGACATATTGTTGCAGCGGCACAAGAGGAACGGTTCAGCCGCATAAAACACGATCCATCTTTTCCACAAAAGGCTGTCGAATATTGCTTAAGCGCCGGTAATTGCCTAGTTGACGAGCTAGATGTGGTTATTTTTTATGATAAACCCATGCTTAAATTTGAACGTTTGCTGGAAACCTATTTGGCCAACGCACCTAAAGGTTTTCGCTCATTTTTACGAGCCATGCCTATTTGGTTGAAAGAAAAACTTTATCTAAAAAATGTGCTGCGCCAAGAACTGCGCGCACTTATTCATCAACAACGGGCGCTTGCCAATAGTAGCTCTGTGGATATTGAGCGAAAGAAACAGAAAAAGCCTAAGTTACCGCAATTATTATTTAGCGAACACCATCAGTCACACGCTGCATCTGCTTATTATCCTAGTCCTTACGACAAAGCGGTGGTGCTATGCTTAGATGGTGTGGGTGAATGGGCGACCTCTTCGGTTTGGCTAGGCGAGGGTAATCAGTTAACGCCCCTGTATGAAATTCAGTTTCCGCATTCGTTGGGCTTGTTGTATTCAGCTTTCACTTATTATTGCGGGTTTAAGGTCAATTCTGGTGAATACAAACTGATGGGATTGGCGCCATATGGTGAGCCAAAGTATGTAGACTTGATTTATCAACATCTGATCACCGTGCAAGCTGACGGCAGTTTTACACTCAATATGGCGTATTTTGATTATCCTGCCGGTAGCACTATGGTGAATAGTGCATTTGAGCGCTTATTTGCTGGTAAAGCGACTTTACCTGACTCTGAAATTGGTCAAAAAGAGATGGATTTGGCTCGCTCAATTCAGGTCGTCACTGAACAAATCGTCTTAAAAATCGCCCATCATGCCTATCAGCTGACTGGTTGTAAAAATCTATGTTTAGCAGGTGGGGTAGCGCTGAATTGTGTGGCAAATGGTCGCATACTTAGAGAAGGGCCCTTCGACTCAATCTGGATCCAGCCTGCAGCGGGGGATGCCGGTGGATCATTAGGCGCGGCATTACTCGCTTGGCATCAATATTTTGAACAAGTCAAAACGCCTATTGATGATCCCAATACTATGGACAAAATGCAGGGTGCTTTTTTGGGACCAAGTTACAGTAATAAGCAAATAACTGAGTATCTAGAGCAACAAGATATTGCCTTTCAGGTGATCTCCCAAGACGAGCTATACAAACATACAGCTCAACTGATTGCTGATGCTAAAGTGATAGGCTGGTTTCAAGGGCGCATGGAATTTGGCCCCAGAGCGTTAGGCAACCGCTCTATTATCGGCGACCCACGGAATACTGATATGCAGTCTGTGATGAATCAAAAAATCAAACAGCGTGAATCATTTCGCCCCTTTGCGCCTGCCGTGTTAGCAGAAGAATGCCAGCAGTATTTTGATATTTCATGTGCCAGTCCCTACATGTTGTTTGTGGCAGAGTTACAGCAAAGTCATAGATACGCACAACAGGATACAACGGCTTTTGGTGTCGACCGGCTTAATCAAGCACGCTCATCTTTGCCTGCTATTACCCATTTGGATTACTCGGCTCGGGTGCAAACTGTGCATCAAGCCACCAACCCAGAGTTTTATCAGTTATTAACCGCCTTTAAACACCATACCGATGTAGGCGTGTTGATAAACACCTCGTTCAACGTGCGCGGCGAGCCACCCGTTTGTTCACCACAAGATGCTGTAAGGTGCTTTTTAGCCACTGAAATGGATTATCTCATTATGAATAACATTCTGCTGGATAAGCGAGACATGCTTGCAGCACATATTCAGCAAGCACAAACCGTCACTTTTACCAGAGACTAAGCCATTATGCTGAAACGATTAACCAAACAAGATATCGCTCCACTCAAAGAATTTGCGCGCACTATGATTTGGGCATTTCCGGTGATTTTCATGTTAGCTTTACCTTGGATTTTTGATGCGGCAATTCCTTGGTGGCCTGCGGCGATTAGCCTAAGCCTAATACTAATGTACAGCTTATACCCGCCCGCTTTATATTACCCTTATGTGGTTTGGGGTTGGATATCTGGCGTATTGGGTTGGATTAATACTAGAATAATTCTTGGCCTAGTATTTTATGGCTTAATTTTACCCATCGGTTTGGTGTTACGCTTATTAGGTAAACTTCAATATCACGCTGATAGGCCATTAAAAAAAGATCCTGCCGCTCAATCTGCTTGGATAAAACGCGACACACCACTTAACAAAAACGATTTGGAGAACCCTTTTTAATGTGGGAATTTATGCAAGACCTGTGGGCATTTTTGAAAGTCAGAAAAAAAATCTGGCTGCTACCTATCATAGTGGTTTTAGCCTTGCTTGGTGCACTCGTTGTTGCTACTCAGCAATCATCACTGGCGACCTTTATTTATACGCTATTCTGAGTCTTTGGTTGGCTTTTATATAAACAAGTGTCTGCAGACTAATAAGATGATCTTTCACCAAATTGTCCATTATTATATTGATACGCTGTAAATATTTTGAATTGGATTACTTTACGTGGACGGTCAGCTTAATTCTTATTAGGGATAGTAGTGAATGTGCTAACTTTATTGTGCACAAAGGGGATGAAAAAGACATTGGCACTACAGATCTCGTTGCTGATACCACGGCCCTTTGGGTCGATACACAAACTGTATTCTGGGATGTTGATGGTAGCTCAGTCGCTAAACTTAGCGATGGTCATGCCATCTTTAGTCAACACCGCATAAACAAATACGCTATTCATCCTCTCTTTTGAAAAGATCCGAGTCTCTCTTTTTTGATTTTCATACTGTTTCTCTTAGCAAAATAAATTTGTCAACCTTGAATAGTCAGCTCTATTACCTTACTCTTTATTTTTATTGAACGTTCAATTAATAAAAGTCACCCGAAGTTGCAATCAAAGCTATTCTTCGGCAGTCGTTAATAGACTCAGGTGCTGAGCTTTGATTACAAGCTACTGCTAATATTAGTTTTAGCAAAAAAGCAGGCTACATTGCCTGCATAAGGTAAAGAGTCATGATAAAACCGTTTCCCAGTTTCCCCCTTGTTTGTGCTCTTATATTAGCTGCTGGTTTGGCTGTTTCGGTGCAGAGTCATGCAGCGGTTAGTATTATTCACGGCAAGACGATCATCCCGAGCGGTAACGCGACGTCTGAGAAAGACTTAACCATTAGAAATGACAAGTTGGCGTTTTCTTTAGCGTTAGGTTCAGCGCCTCCTTGGGGGGTAGCCCGTGGTTGTATAGTGGATATTGCCAACGTTCAAAAGGATGGCTCCTTAAGTCATGATCGTGTTGCTTTCGCGGATTTTATGCCGAACAACTGGTCAAGTTGGCCGAACACTTATCAAAACCTCGATATCATTAAAGACACTAAGGACGAGGCGATTGTTAAAATTACTCGAGATTTTGGTGAAGTGGTAATTAGCACTATTTATAGCCTAGCATCTGGTTCTGATCTTATTCATGTTAAAACCACAATGACCAATGAAGGGGAAGCATTAGCAGATTTGTTATCCGGTTATGCATTGTGGCCCGATGGCGGTTATAAGTTTGCAGTGCCCGGTTATGCAGGAAAAGTAGAAGCGCTGGTGACTGATCCTTTGGCAGACCGTTTTGTTGGATATGGCGCTGATTGGGCCGTTGCTTTGCATGCGCCCTATATGACAGAGCTGAGATACCAATCACGGGATCTCTACACAAAACATAGCCTGAATAAATCACAATCAATATCATTTGAAGGTGACTATCAAGTGCTGGCCAGTGGCGACCTTGCGCCCGTGGTTAGGGCAGAGATTAAGCGTAAAAATCAGCCGGCCGGAACATTAACGGGCAAGGTGAAAACGCAACAGGGTAAGCATGTAGATGAACCGGCCCTTGTAGTGCTCAAAGATGGTGTGCCATACATTTGGGCTCTGGGTAAGAATGGCCAGTATAAGCTCGATCTACCTGTGGGGGATTATCAGGTGTATGCCACGAGTAAAGGTTATTCAGACAGTGCAACGCAAAACATAAGCATCAAAAAAGATGGTTCGCAAAGCCTTTCATTCAGCGATCTTTTGGCCCCAGGAGAGGTGAATATTCAGGTAACAGACGCTCAAACAAAGTCCTCATTAGACGCTAAAATTCAGATTGAAAAAGGTAATAAGCCGGTTATAGAATTTTTTGGCGCAAAGACATTTTTTACCGAGTTGACAAGCGTTGGGCAGGCAAAATTAACTTTGGCCCCTGGCGATTACCAGCTTAAAGTGTCTGCTGGTGGCGATTTTTTAGCGAAAGCTGTATTCCTTGATGTCAGCGTTGTTGCCAATAAAACCAGCCACTTGGCCAGCGCAGTACCGGTCAGTACTTATCCAACACAACAAGGCTGGTATGCCGGTGATTTGCATCATCATTCAGATGTGTTGGAAGGCTCGACATCACCGGAGTATCTGGTGCGTTCGCAGCTGGCTGCGGGTCTAAATGTTACTTTTGTCAGTGACCATGACTCAACCAAGAACAATGCTGCTATTAAAGCGCTATCGGATAAACGTGGCGTACCCTTTATTCCTTCAATAGAATTCTCTCCATCCTGGGGGCATTTTAATGCTTTCCCCATTGATATTGGCGCGCAACTATCGGTAGATCCAGGGGTGGATGATATCCATGACATCATTAAAGATGCCCGACTTATGGGGGCAACAGTGGTCGCTTCTAACCATCCCTATATTCCTTATGGTTATCTAAGCAGCCTAGAAAAAAATACTGCACAGGGTGGTTTTGACCCAAGCATTGATCTGCTGGAGATAAATGCAGGAGTAGACTATAGGCAGGTGGTTGAAAAAGCCCGTCGGTTATGGTCTGCAGGCCTACCTTACTACTATACCGCTGGTTCTGACACCCATGATGTGTGGAATCAAACCAGCGGTCTTAACCGAGTTTTTGTATATACAGGGAGTAAACCAAACCCTAAAGCCTTTGCTCAGGCCATGAAAAATGGCCGCTCCTATGTGTCCTTTGGCCCAATAATCTATCCGCAAAATGTGATGTTTGGCGACACCATAAAGCTGGCTAAAAATCAGCCTCAATCCATTAGTTTTGAGCTGTTATCTGTCAATGGTCTTAAGTCTGTACAGTTAATTGGCAATGCTGGTGTGCTCAGTGAGCAGAGCTTATCGGGAGAGAATGCAACTGTGGTATTTGATTTACCTCTAAAATCAGGCTGGTTAGCTTTAGTTGTTGAGGATAATAAGGAACACAAAGCTTTCTCAAACCCAATATGGCTGCAATTGGTCGATAAAACACAATTCTGAAGCGCGCTAGTTAGGGCATTAACATTTAGAGTGTGGATCAAAAAAGAGGGCATGTGTGAACACGCCCTCTTTTTTTGGGGTGCTTGATAAGCAGTTAAAATGTCATGAACTTGTCTGCTTAAATGCTAGTGCCCTAATTTGGCTGTCGCATTAGCCCTTGTTCTTAGACTCAAGTAGCAACATTTTTAAAAATCAGAATAAAAGAATATTGCTGCTTATCAGTAGATAAAGCCATTCAAACTCAAACAGAATGCATGATCTTAATGATATCATTTTATTTTTTATTGAACGTTCAATTAATCAAATTTGATTTTGATTGAACGATCAATTAATATAAATCCAGAAATAGAAATACACTCAGTATTGAGGATCAGCCCCCACACATAATAAACACACACTAAACAGGATTTTCTATGAACACTAATGTGCCCATGAAGCAAAGTTTAATCGCACTCTCCGTGCTATCAGCAATATCTATTACCTCGTTGCCAGCAATGGCTCAAGAGGATCAAGAATCACCAGACAAAACCGAAGAAAAACAACAACCAATGGAATCCATTTTGGTTACCGGCCGCAGTGTTTCTTACGCAAATGCCGCATCTTCTGCTGAAATGAAAAAACAGCAAACACCTATGACAAGTGCTTTGGCTTTGATTGATAACCTGCCAGGCGTATTGGTAACTGAAGGTGACCCCTTTGGTTCCGATGAATGGTCAACAAGTATTTCAATCCGCGGTTTTGAGTTGAATTTAGCATCTCAGCAAATTGGGATGACAGTTGACGGCATTTCTAACGGTAATTCAAACTACGGCGGTGGTACTAAAGCCAGCCGTTATATCGATACCGAAAATTTACGCACCACAGAAGTATCTCAAGGTACCGCCGACATAAGCAGTCGCTCAAACGAAGCTTTGGGTGGTACGTTAGATTTCACTACTATACTTCCAGCGTTTGATGAGCACCTGACAGTCAGCACCACTTTAGGTGAGTACAATGCAAAAAAAGTATATGTTCGCTACGATACCGGTGAAATCGCTCAAGACACCTTCGCGTGGTTCTCTGTATCAAGTCAGCAAAACGACGACTATATGGGCGGTTCAATCACTAACTCAAGGGATCATGCTGAAGGTAAAATAATCAGTCGCATTGGTGAAGTTAATTTAACCGCTTATATCAGTTATGACGACGCTCAGGAATATACTTACCAGCGCGTGTATGGCTTAGCACAATATGAGCAAAACCCAGATTGGGATGGATTAACTGAAGTTTGGACAGGCGTACCTTATCAAGATCAGGTCTGGCGTGAAGGTTGGGTGACTGAGCGTGAAAACCTGTTTACTTACTTAAAAGCAGATTTTACCTTGGGTGATGTGGATGTTAGCTCCAATGTCTATTACCACGAGAACGAAGGCACAGGTAAATGGATCCCTTATTACATGGTGGATGTCATCGATGATGGCGCAGGTAATCCTAACTCTGAGCTAGATGCTTCTAACACCATATACGGCGGCGCATCCCAGGGGCTAATTTATTTTGTTGACCGCGCAGGTCAGTCACTTTCACCTATTGAAGGCTGTGCTAGTTCTATCGGCTTTCCTTATGGCGGTGCTGGGGCAGCTCTAGACCCAGGTTGTTACGAGCAAGGCGCAATGCCTGTCAGTTCTAATCGTCACACCCATTACAACAAGAAACGCTTTGGCATAAACGCTGACTTTAAATGGAACACTACTATCGCAGGTATGGAAAATACTGTACGCGGTGGTTTCTGGTATGAAGATTATCAGCGTGATGAATACCGTGACTGGCATAAAACCATTGATGCCGCATCAAGCCCTAGGGCAGAGAATAATCCTTACTGGGTCCAGTATGATCGTGAGTTTCCAGTTGAGACCTTGATGTACTACGTTGAAGACGAAATGGATGCTGGTTTTGCCAAGATCCGTCTGGGTGCAAAGAAATTTAACGTTGACGTAGTCAAAGAAGACCAATTTACCCCAGCTAATAACTTGAATGTATCCTCAGACTCTGACGTCTTGTTATCAGCTGGTTTTGTTGCTCCTTTGCCGTTGCGTGGCCTAGAAGTGTTTGGTGGTTATGCAGAAAACTTTGCCGCCATTAAAGATGCTGTGTTAGAGCGTGACGATACAGACTTAAGTTTAGTTGAACCTGAAACCGCTGATAACATTGACCTTGGTTTGCGTTATTCAAGCCCCGGTTTTAACGCCAGTATCACTTATTACAATATCAAGTTTGAAAACCGTATTACTTTTGTGAGTAATGAAGATGTTAATGGCATTGACTTCTTAGAAGCCGCTGCAGGAGGATTCATCAACGACGGTGGTATTGAGTCAGACGGTATTGAAGCCTCAGTCGATTACAATTTCAACGATAATTTTGGTATTTACGTTTCTTATACAAAAAATGACTCTACCTATACGGACGAAGAATTCCGCGGTAATACAGTGTTAGGCAGTGCTAAAGACATGGCTGTGGTTAGCTTTGATTACAGCAAAGGTGACTTATACGCTGGTTTTAGCACTAAATACGTAGGTGAGCGCTACTTAGACCAAGCCAATACCCAGCAAACTGACTCCTACATAGTGAGTGATTTGTATATTGGTAAAACGGCATACGATATTGGCGGAGCAATCGACAGTATTGAACTGAGCTTTACAGTCAATAATGTCTTTGATCAAGATTACCTTGGCTCCATAGCGCCAAGTGCAGGCTGGATTGGTGCACCGCGTATTGCGGCACTCAACGCTAAATTCGTCATGTAACACGAAGTTAGTAGGTCACATGCAATCATATTGTATGTGACCTACTTTATGTTTGGCAAAAAAGGCAATCACCCATGTTGAGATTATTAGCAATTTCTACTTTATTGTTTAGCGCTGTGGTCTGCGCCAAGGCACCAAGCCGTATTTTGTTTGGCTCCTGCTCCCATCAAGATAAAGACATGGCTATTTTTACTAGCATTATAAAGGACGACCCTGAGGTTTTTATTTTTCTAGGGGACAATATTTATGGTGACACCCAAGACATGAAAGTGTTGGGTGACAAATACCAAAAACTGGGCGCTAAGCCGGGTTTTAAAAAACTAAAAGAGCAGGCAGAATTAATCGCGATCTGGGATGACCACGATTTTGGGGCTAACGACGCGGGTAAGGAATACCCCATGAAAGAAGCTTCCAGAGCGCTGATGCTGGATTTTTGGCAAGAGCCTGAAAACTCAACCCGCCGTACACGTGAAGATGGTATTTATACTTCCTACCTTTATGGAGAAGGGCAACAGAGTATTCGCGTCATTTTACCGGATCTGCGCTGGAACCGTGATCCCCTGTCTCATGTATCTCCCGAAGAATATAACAGTGAACGTAAACCCAACAAAATGGGGCCTTATAAAGCAAACAGCGATAAAAACGCCAGTATGTTGGGTGAAAAACAATGGTTATGGCTCGAACAAGAATTACAAAAACCAGGTCGAATAAAAGTTATCGGCTCAAGTGTACAGTTGTTGGCAGACTTTACCGGTTGGGAATCTTGGGCTAATTTCCCTGCTGATCGTCAACGTTTGTTTAAGCTTATTAAACAGCATAAAGTCAATGCGGTTGTACTCATAAGCGGCGATACGCATTGGGGTGAAGTTAGTTATTATGATACGGATCTTGATTATCCGCTATGGGAAGTTACTTCATCAGGTTTAACAGAAGAATGGAAAAACGTCAGTCCCAACAAATATCGTATTGGACAATTTACCAATGACGTAAACTATGGGGCGCTATATGTGAATTGGCAAAAACAAGATCCAATTATCACCCTAGGCCTTTATGATGAGGAGGGTGACGTTGTAAACGAACACAGGTTTAGGCTGTCATTGCTTGAACCCTATTAAAAAACTAACTGTGTAGGAAAAATATGCCAAAAGTAGGAATGGAACCGATGCGTCGTCAGCAGTTGATCGATGCCACTATTGAGGTTATTGCTGATGTTGGTTTACGTGGTGCCACAATTAGCCTTATTTCTCGTCGCGCTGGAATGTCATCAGGCATTATCAGTCACTATTTTGGCAGTAAGCAGGCGCTGATTGAAGCGACTGTGCGTTTTCTACTAACTGGCTTAAAGCAAGCATTGATTGAGCAGATCACCCCCACAACAACGCCAGAGCAAAGATTAATGCTGATTATTGAAGCAAACTTTGCGCGGCTACAGCAATTAAGTGATACCACTAAAACCTGGTTAAGCTTTTGGGCGCAATCAATGCACGACATGGAATTACATCGTTTGCAGAACGTAAATAGCAAACGACTAATAAGTAATTTAACCAGTTCATTTAAAAAACTAATGGGCGATGACGACGCCAAACTTGCAGCTGAGTTATGCGCTGCAATGATCGACGGCTTGTGGTTAAGGGCTGTACTGAGTAAGTCTGATCAAGATCAATTTAATCACAGTCAGCAATTAGCTAAAAATTATGTGAGTACACTTATTAAACAGTATGGAGCTTAAATTGACGACAGCAGTTTACCAAAATTTTATTAATGGCCAGTTTTTAGCCAATCAAAGTGGTGCAACCTTCGCGGTTAAAAATCCTGCCACCGATGAAGTGATTTATCATGTTGAAATCGCTGATAAATTAATTCAAGACGCCGCCATTCAAAGTGCAAAACAAGGTTTTGCAGTCTGGTCGGCAATGACTCCGATTGAACGTAGTCGTATTTTATTAAAAGCCGTCACTTTGCTACGTGAGCGTAATGATGAACTAGCAAAAATTGAAGTGCTAGATACAGGTAAACCTTGGCAAGAAGCCGAGTGTGTTGATGTGCAAACCGGTGCCGATGTGATTGAATACTTTGCCGGACTTGCTCCGGCACAAGTGGGTCAACAGCAAATGGTAGGCGAAGATTTTTACTATACCCGTAAAGAACCCTTAGGTATTTGCGCCGGCATTGGTGCCTGGAACTATCCATTACAAATTGCTTGTTGGAAATCAGGCCCCGCACTAGCTGCGGGCAATGCTCTTCTTTTTAAGCCTTCAGAAGAAACCCCTTTAGGCGCGATTAAATTGGCAGAAATTTATATCGAGGCAGGCGTGCCAGCTGGCGTGTTTAACGTTGTGCAAGGCGCGGCTGAAGTAGGGCAGTGGTTAACCCACAGCCCCGATATTGCAAAAGTATCCTTTACCGGTGAAGTGGGTACAGGTAAGAAAGTGGTCGCCAGTGCCGCTGGTTCCCTCAAAGAAGTCACTATGGAGCTTGGTGGTAAGTCGCCACTGCTGGTGTTTGATGATGCCGATGTATCACAAGCGGTTAGTGCCGCTATGTTAGGTAACTTTTACACCCAGGGTGAAATTTGCACTAATTGCACCCGTATTTACGTACACAAAAATGTCTATCAGCAATTTATTGAAGAACTTAAAACCCGCACCGAACAAAATATTATTGCCGGTGATCCCCTTGATCCTGAGACTAATTTTGGCGCGCTAATTTCAAAAACACATCAAGATTTAGTCATGAGTTACATCGATAAAGGTATAGCCCAAGGCGCGACACTTTTAACCGGTGGTAAATCCTTAAGCCCTGAGTCTGCACCAAATGGTTATTTTGTGGCTCCGACTGTGTTTATCGACTGTAGCGATGACATGACTATCGTCAAAGAAGAAATTTTTGGCCCTGTTATGAGTGTGCTGATGTTTGAAGACGAAGACGATGTTATTCGCCGAGCAAACGACACGCATTTAGGCTTGGCAGCCGGTGTGTTTACCCGGGATATTAAACGTGCTCACCGCGTTATCCATAAGCTACAAGCCGGTATTTGTTGGATCAATAGTTATGGTAATTCACCAGCTGAAATGCCAGTAGGCGGTTATAAACAGTCTGGCATTGGCCGCGAAAACGGTATCGAAACCCTAGATCATTACACCCAAACTAAATCAATCTATGTAGGCATGAGCAACATAGAGAGCCCGTTTTAATGACTGTACACACATATGATTACATCATAATAGGCGCAGGCTCTGCAGGTTGTGTGTTGGCCAATCGTCTATCTGCAGACAGCAGTAATAGTGTTTTATTACTGGAAACAGGTGGTAGTGATAAAAGCATTTTTATTAAAATGCCAACGGCCTTATCCATACCGATGAACTCAGCAAAATACGCGTGGCAGTTCCATACACAAGCTGAGCCTTATTTAGATAGTCGTAAAATGCATTGCCCAAGGGGCAAGGTGTTAGGCGGTTCATCATCGATTAATGGCATGGTATACGTGCGGGGTCATGCTAAAGATTTTGATCAGTGGCAACAGCATGGTGCCAAGGGCTGGGATTATCAATCTTGTTTACCTTATTTTCAGAAAGCGGAGTCCTTTTATTTAGGCAAAGATAGTTACCGTGGTAGTGACGGCCCTTTAGGGGTGAATAATGGCAATGAAATGGCCAATCCACTTTATAAAGCCTTTATTAAAGCCGGTCAGCAAGCAGGTTATGCCAGCACTGACGATTACAATGCTGCACAGCAAGAGGGCTTTGGCCCCATGCATATGACAGTAAAAGATGGCGTGCGCAGCTCGGCAAGTCGCGAGTATCTTGACCCGGTTAAGTCTCGTAGTAACTTAACCATAGTCACTGGTGCATTAGCTGAAAAAGTCGTGCTAGAAGGGAAAACAGCTGTTGGCGTCGAGTACAGTGTTAATGGCAGTAAAGTAACAGCCAAGGCGAATAAAGAGGTAGTGTTAAGTGCAGGTCCGATAGGCTCTCCGCATTTATTACAGCTTTCAGGCATAGGTGACAGCGATACGCTAAAAGCCGCTGGTATTGAGGTGAAACATCATTTACCTGGGGTTGGGCAAAACCTGCAAGATCACTTAGAGTTTTACTTTCAATATAAGTGTAAACAACCCATCACCTTAAATGGCAAGCTGGGTTTGATTTCTAAAGGCTTGATTGGTGCCCGTTGGTTATTAACTCGCAGTGGACTAGGCGCGACAAATCACTTTGAGTCCTGCGCCTTTATTCGCTCAAAACCTGGGGTTGAATGGCCTGATATTCAGTATCATTTTCTACCAGCAGCGATGCGTTATGACGGTAAAAGTGCTTTTGCCGGCCATGGTTTTCAGGTGCATGTGGGGCATAACAAACCCAAAAGCCGCGGGGCGGTGACCATTCAGTCAGCGGATCCAAGGGTTGCGCCTAAAATTCAATTTAATTACTTACAACATCAAGATGATATTGAAGGATTTAGAGCCTGTGTGCGTTTAACCCGTGAAATTATCGAGCAAAGTGCATTTGATGAATATCGCGATGATGAAATTCAACCAGGTAAAGAAGTACAAACTGATGAGCAAATTGATGCCTTTGTGCGCCAATCCGTTGAGAGTGCTTACCATCCATCATGTTCATGCAAAATGGGTGAGGATGATATGGCTGTGGTTAACTCTTACACCCAAGTCAGAGGGCTGACAGGTCTGAGGGTAGTGGATTCTTCTATCTTTCCCACCATACCTAACGGCAATTTAAATGCTCCAACCATTATGGTGGCAGAAAAAGCAGCTGACCTGATTTTAGGGAAGCCAGCATTAAGTCAATCGCAAGTAAGCGTTGCCATTGCAAAAGATTGGCAAACTGTACAACGTAGTTCAAAAATCTAACCTGGCCACCTACAGCACATAGATGCTGTGGGGCTTGCAGTGGTGCACACCATAAATTGTTTTTGGTGTGTTAATGCGAGATGAAAAGCACGGGGAAATAATGAAATATTACACTTTATTTGGGGGCAGGGGATTATGACCTTATGGCTTAATGCTGGCATCATCTTCACCCTATTGGCAATAGTGGTTATTTTATTCAAGTGGGGAAATGTTCGATGTGTAGGTGTGACACCTGTGAGAACCTTTACTTTTATTGCTATTTTATTTACCTCAGGCCTAGATGTTGGCTTGATTATGTTCCCCCTTACTGAGTTTGCCGGTTATGCCGACTTAAAGACCAATCCAGAATATAGTTTTGCCAATCCACTGGCCATTGAATTTGCCTATTGGGGCTTTCTGATCTGGGGATTCTATTTTGTAACCTGCTTCTATTTTTGTGTCATAGAGCCCAAGGTAAAGTTTTTCGATATTCTATGGGTGAAATTAATCAATAATGTGGTCATTATTGGTACCTGTGCCTTTACTGCCTTTCTTCTACTCTCTAATCTACCTTGGTATTTACCTGCCATTGGTGATGGCGAGTCAATTGTTCCAAGCTTCTATTTAATTGTACTTGCAGCCATATGTTTTGCTGTGTATTCAAGCACCGACATTAAATACGTGCGTTTTCTAAGTCTCTCTACCACCTGGTTATTTATCGCACTAATTGGCTTTATGTGGCTTGGCGCCTTTACGGGTGGCGACAGTCAGGTATCAGCATTTACCGATAATTTAGCGCTGATAGGCAACTACTTTGGCAATATTAATAACTTTGTTTTGCCACTCAATGTTTACCATGAGTTTTACTTATTTTGGTGGTTTGCATGGAGCATTATGATTGGTCAGTTTACCTCCCGCTTTGTGGGTGGTTTAAAAACCTATCAGTTGTTGGGCGCTATGTTGATTTTTCCTTCAATTCCGATCGCGGTTTGGTTTAGCGTACTTTACCAATACCACGAAGCAGGTATTCCCACAGCGGGCTTGAAAAGTTTTGCCATGGCCTTTGTGGGTATAGTGTTTGTGATCAATTCACTCGATTCACTGATCCGTTTATACACAGATAATTTAAATATGACCGTTAAACGCTTTGGGAAATTTAATTATATTGCGTTAAATGTTGTTGCACTTGCATTGTTAACTCTGTTATTTAAATTGGAATTTTTAGAAATTCAGTGGGTAGGCGCATTAGTGATTGGGCTGTTCTTTGCTTGCGCTATATTTATTGCCTACAGCAAATTTAAAACGGTACGTAATATAGTGGGTTCCCCTGTAGACAATAAAATTGACTACACAAAAATTGAATCTGCTAACTAAAATATTGCCAATTGGTCTTATATTTTAGCGCTGTTACCTAGGTCTATTTACTTTTGTCAGGCCTTTGATTTTGGCACTTAAAGCTAATGTTACAAAGGTAACAATAGCTATCAAGCAGTGGCTGAATTTGACGGTGAATTTCAGTTTAAACTCGCTTCAGACGATGGCAGTTGGATAACACAACTTTGGGCACAATCAGAGGATGGCAATATTTATTCTGAAAGCTTAGCCCTAGGCGTAAGTTATCCCGTTGCTTACTAAGGTGCAGGTGAAAGTAATAACCAAACTAGCTTAACAGCAGGTACCTATAGTTTATTGTTAACCTTAAACGAAGCTGATCCAGCAAATGGTACTAATGTTGGGTCATTAATTATTCAGCAATGTCAGCCTTAAACAGTTTACATATGAGTAAACTTTTACTATAGCGATAAGCAAAAAAGGCCAGCACTTAAAAGTATTGGCCTTGCTGATGGCAATGTATTTGCCATCAGTGTTTTAGATTAAATTTCTCCTGCACCATTGCTAGCTTTACATATATAAATATCTTCTTTAATACCAGTTTTTGCCTGATATTTTTGTGCCAGCAGTTGTTTTGCGCCCTCTACCAAATTATGCGGCATCAAGGCCACAACACATCCGCCAAAACCGCCACCTGTCATTCTAACGCCACCGCGCTCACCTAAGTAAGATGACAGCAATTTGACGATATAATCAATTGGCGCAACGGTAATTTCAAAGTCATCTCGCATGGAATGATGTGACTCAGCCATTAAACGAGACAAGGTACTGATATCATTGTTGCGTAGTGCTTCGGCAGCCAATAAAGTGCGTTCACTGTCGGATACTATATGGTGAGCACGTCGATAAACTAAGGGTGGTAATAGGTCTTTTTTACGCTGTAAATCAGCTAAACTGATATCTCGCAGCGCTTTTATACCTAAAATCCGCGCCGCTTCTTCACACTGCTGACGACGAGTATTGTATTCACTGTCAACTAATCCTCGTTTAACGTTGGAGTTGATGATCATCACCGACAGTGATTCTGGCATCGAAATGAGTTGCGTATCAAGGGATCGACAATCTAATAATAATGCATGATGTTGGGATCCGCAGGCACTGACCATTTGATCCATAATGCCGCAGTTGCATCCTACAAATTGGTTTTCCGCCGCTTGACCGTTTAAGGCGACGTCTGACTGGCTCATAGGCAATTGATAAAGCTGTCTAAAGGTTTCGCCAATGACGACTTCTAAGGATGCAGATGAACTTAAGCCAGCGCCTTGAGGTACGTTACCTGTGATGGCTATATCAGCTCCACCAATTGCCATTCCTTGTAATTGCAGATGTTTAATGACACCACGGACATAGTTACTCCACTGTTGTGAACTATGAGGCTGAATATCATCAGTCAGGCTAAATTCATCTTGTTGGTTTGCATAGTCACGTGCCACCACCCGCACAGTCTGATCATCACGGGGAGAAACAGCAACTAACGTTTGATAATCAATGGCACAGGGCAAAACAAAACCGTCATTGTAATCGGTATGTTCACCAATTAAGTTTACCCGCCCTGGCGCTTGAAAGTGTCGGCTAGCAGCATATCCAAAACTATCAGTGAAAACCGCGTTTAATGCTTTAATTCTTGATCCTAATTCGCTTGTCATCATGCTTAGTTTCCTGCACTTTCGTTGTAATGGTTTTTACTGACTTGCTGTAGTTTTTCTGCGGCCTGTTCTGGTGTTAAATCACGTTGTGGCTCTGCCATCATTTCATAACCCACCATAAATTTGCGCACTGAAGATGAACGTAACAAAGGCGGATAAAAATGTGCGTGAACTTGCCAATGATCGGTGTCAGTTAGGTTATTCGGCGCCCAATGCCAACCCATGGAATAGGGAAATGAACACTGAAACAAGTTATCGTAACGGCTTGTTAGTTCTTTAATTGCTATCGCTAAGTCAGCACTTTGCTCGGCACTTACATCTACTAAACGTGCACATTTAAACTTAGGCATTAATAGTGTTTCAAAGGGCCAAGCAGCCCAATAGGGTACAACTGCCAACCAATGTTCAGTTTCTACCACGGTACGACTGCCGTCTGCAGACTCCTTTTGGGCATAATCCAATAACAAAGAACTTTGATGTTTATCAAAATAAACCTTTTGGTTTAGCTCAGCTTTCGCAACCTCATTTGGAATAAAGTCATTGGCCCAAATCTGGCCATGTGGATGAGGATTAGAGCACCCCATAGCAGCGCCTTTATTTTCAAAAACTTGCACCCAAACATAGTCTTTTGATAACTCTGCTATTTGTTGTTGCCAGGTTTGTATGATCCCTTCAATGGCACTCACCGGGAGTTCGGGCAAGGTCAGATTATGTGCGTCTGAAAAACAAATCACGCGACTGGTACCGCGAGCAGCTTGCAACTTAAATAAGTCATCATTACTCAGCTCTGCTTGGGGTGTGTCTTGCATCAAGGCGGCAAAATCATTGGTAAAAACAAAAGTACCAGTGTAATTAGGATTAACCTCTCCATTGATCCGCGTATTACCAGCACACAAATAACAAGTTGCATCATGAGGCTCATTTTGATTCACCTGGGGTTTTTCAACCTGCCCCTGCCAAGGGCGTTTAGCTCGATGGGGTGAGACCAACACCCAATCGCCAGTAAGCGGATTGCGGCGACGATGTGAATGATCTGTGGGTTCAAAAACCATAGTAAACTTGCCTTTTATCAAATATATGAGTCAGAGGTTACACGTTTTCCCTATTTAGTGCCAAGTATTTTTTAACCGTTAATTACATTGATTTATTACTATATGTTATATAATCTTCAGCCATGTTTTATGGATTATTTGAAAAGGGTTAACGTTAAACTTGACTACCTTAAAAGACATAGCTAAAGCTGCGGGAGTTTCCCATGCCACTGTTTCAAGAGTGGTGAATAATGGACCTAAAGTAGGTCCTGTCATGCGAGAAAAGATCCATAAACTGATTAAAGAAATGGGTTACCGGCCCAACGCCAATGCCAGAGCTTTAGTGACCCAAAAAAGCACCACTATTGGGGTGGTAATCCCTGATGTTGCCGACCCTTTTTTTGCTACTCTTGCTAACGGTATTGACAAGGTATCGAGACAACACAACATGCAGTTGCTGATCAGCACAGGTAAACTAAGTGCTGAATCTGAGCGAGAAGCCATCAATCTTTTGCTTGAAAGACGCTGTGAAACCATAGTTATTCACAGCAAAAAAATAGCGGATGACGAACTAATCGAATTATTTAAGGCGAACCCGCACTTTGTTTTAATTGACCGCTATATTGCAGAAATTAAAGATAAATGTGTCTGGTTGGATAATAAAGAAGGTGGCAAAATTGCCGCTAGGCACTTGTTATCATTAAAACACCGGCAACTTGCCTGCATCACCAGCAGTTATGAGATTGAAGATCCCAAATTACGACTGACTGGTTTTGTTGAAGAGCTAGCTAAGGCTAATATAACGCTAGATAGTCAAAGAGTTGTGAGCGCTGAGCCAACATTGCAAGGAGGCGAAATTGCCACGCAAAAATTGCTGGCCTCTGGCCAAGCTTTTAGCGCAATATTTGTTTATAACGATGCGATGGCCATTGGCGCTATTTCAACCTTAGAAGACAATGGTTATTCAGTGCCCAACGATGTGTCGATTATTGGTTTTGATGATGTCTTATTAGCTCGCTATTCCAGACCTAAACTCACTACATTGCAATACCCTATCGATCTTATGGCTCAAAATGCTGCCCAAATTGCATTACATATCGGCCACGAGCAGAGCATTTCAATTGATACGTTAAAGTTTATCCCCCAATTGATAAAACGAGAATCCACATCTACATATTTCTGAACAGGCTGGTTATCTGGATGTAAAGGTAAAGGTCTGAATGTTTAAGAAGAAATTAGTTTAATAATAACAATAAGATACCGTTAATATTTATGTGAATTTAGAAATCAAAATTAGGAGGGCATTTTACTGCATAAAATTGGTACAACCGAGTGGACTCGAACCACCGACCCCTACCATGTCAAGGTAGTGCTCTAACCAGCTGAGCTACGGTTGTATAGATTGACTTTTTCGCTGTAAAGGCTGAGCTCTAAAGCGGCGCGTATAATAACGACGAGGCTATTTATCTGCAAGCCCTTTTTTGATTATCTTTGCCTGATCGAATAGCAAATGTACAAATCTAGCTCTCACTTTGGTATCTCGTTGTATTAAATGGGGTATATAACAATTTTTTGGACGTTTACTGTACAATTTAAAAGTTGCCACTATGCTTTTAACATTCCAAGTAACTGCGTTAAACCTGATCTGACATCCGTTTTGTAAACATGTCCTGCTGTAAGTCTGGGTTGATATTTTCAGGAGTGAAAATTGACACACGTTTCATCCAATTATGTCGAATCTATCGTTCCTTTTACCTCGGGTGATGGTTTAAAGCTGAATCTAATTAATTGTAAAAATCCAGATAATGTAAACAAAGGCCCGGTGATTGTGGTGCATGGGGCGGGTGTCAGGGCCAACATTTTTAGGGCGCCTGTTAAGTACAACATAGTGGATGCTTTGATAGAACAGGGGTATGACGTTTGGTTAGAGAACTGGCGAGGGAGTATTGATTTTTGCCCTAGACGGTGGACGTTAGATCAAGCCGCGCTTTATGATCACCCTTATGCGGTACAA
>Ga0115567_10000360_pt1 | contig 45506 bp, 47 predicted proteins | sample COGITO_mtgs_1204_2_FD_88679 | JGI IMG/M metagenome (GOLD analysis project Ga0115567, IMG submission 88679) | Pelagic marine microbial communities from North Sea - COGITO_mtgs_120412 | ecosystem: Environmental > Aquatic > Marine > Epipelagic | place: Germany:Helgoland, sampling site Kabeltonne...
CATAATCAACGGTTTTACCACATGATGATAAGAGAATGATAATTGATAAGATTAGTAGGTTTTTAAAATTTAAAATTTCTTTCATTTCTTAAATATTTAGTTGATTGGTTGTTGTTTTTTTAGTTCTGACACAATATTAAAAATAATAAAAAATTTATATCTCCACTCTTCTATGGTGGTTCTATTCACATTATACATCTTCATTAGTTGTTGTTGGGTTATTCTTTCTTCCATACTTTGTGTTCCTCTTGTTTTAATAATTCATTGAATCGTTTTTTGTATTCTTCTTTATTTTCACTTTTCCTCAATGGTTCCAATTTATATGAGAAGTTTTTAACCAGTTCTGATTTTCTGATTAACTCCTCCATGAACTCTTTCGGATGGTCTTTTATCCATTGTAAGGATTCAGGTGTTAGTTAGTTAGTTAGTTTTGTTTCATACTTCTTTAATTGTATCTATTGTTAGAGGGATACACCCCACCTTCCTCACATCTATAAAGAAATGAGTGAAGGTGGGGGTGATGTGTTGTTTTTCGTTCAACACCGAAGAGTATTCACACTATTCCTCCTTATACCAATCTTACCTCAGTTCTACCTGATTGGTATCCACCCCTCCGTTTTTGTTATTTCAAACAATGGTGGATTGAAACCGAAGGATTTTAGATACAATTTCATGTGTAGGAAAAGGTGTGGGTCAAAACCCCACACACTAATCTTATACCACTCTAACTCAAAGATTCAAACACCTTCAGATTTGAATTTGTAATGAGTTCGTATATAAGTATTACGAAGTGTAGTAAAGCGTTAAAAATGAATGAAAAAGTTTAAAATATGTTTTAAAACAGGTGGAACCCATTGAGTTCCATGTTGAGTTAAAAATAGACCTTAAAAGTACTTTAAATACACTTTTTAAGGGGGTGTTTGTTTCCCCTACGGATTGGGCTCCTAATTACTACATTCTAAAGCCAGACTGATGCCTTGCTTTTTTTATGTCCGACCTGAAAGAGTTCTGTACGATAATGGCCGAGATGTTGACCGTCAGCGTTCAGTTTTAATGTATCTTTATAGCTGAAAATTAGCAAAGGTTACGTCTGAGGTATTTGTAAGCCTATTCAAGTCTTTGGTATTTTTTTTGATTATCCCCGACCAGTTCAGTCGATAGAATGCTAAAAAATTACCTCAAGATTGCATTTCGAAACCTAGTAAAGCGAAAGGTGACATCTCTTGTCAACCTTTTGGGTTTGAGTATTGGCATTACGCTGACAGTATTATTAATTCTGTATGCACAATATGAGTTGGACTATGACAAGTTCCATCATCAGCCAGAACAGACATACAGACTCCTTAGGATGGAGGATTTGGGGAATAATACCCAAATCGTAGCGAAGACCAGTCCACGTATCATGCTCTCCTTAACAGAGGAGTTCTCAGAGATCGAGAGTACTACATTGCTTTTTAAGCATTGGAACGTGCCCTTGTTGAGTCAAGAGGATAATGGTTTTTACGAAAAAGACTTTCTCTTTGCGGACTCCTCTTTCTTTGATGTATTCGGGTATGAATTGCTTCTCGGAGATCCTGAAACGGCTCTTTCCGAACCGAACTCATTAGTGATCACCGAACGGATGGCCAAAAAGTACTTTGGTGATGAAGACCCTCTTGGTCGCGTTTTGAGGTATGAGCTGAAATATGACCTAGCCATTACTGGGGTTGTAAAAGAGGTAAGAGATGTGGGGGCTCATTTTGAGTTTGACTTTCTAGCTTCTATGCCCACTTTAACTAGAGTGATGAATTCAGATGTCCTCACAGGAGCGTATAATGGATTTTATAGTTACATACACTTTCGGCCGGGCACAGATATTAAATCTTTCAATACTCGGCATCAAGAGTGGTTGTTCGATCGATTTCCAGAAGAACGGATCCGCTTACAGCCACTTTTAGATATTCATTTAAGGTCAGATGCTATTGCTGAGATAGAAGAGCAAAGTGACATCATGTTTGTTAGAGTTGTTCTTATCATTGCGATAATAGTCATCATTTTAGCCACCATTAATTATATCAATTCTGCGGTTTCGACTTCTGTTGAGAGGTTGAAGGAAATGGGCGTTAGGATGGTTTCAGGTGCTTTTGCACAACATATTTACTTTCAGTTTATACTCGAAGCTATTCTTACTATCTCCATATCAATTGTCATGTCGCTCATAGCCTTATTCTTTATGATTACACCTTTCAATGGGATGCTAGATACCAATCTAATACTCAATCCTATCGTTCAGTGGGATATTTGGTTGGTCATTGCGGGGCTAATTTTCTTGACCGCCATTATTTCAGGAATGGCTCCTGCCATAGTAATTATTAGGATGGAACTGACAGATGTATTGTTAAATGTAGTGACCCTCGGAAGAATTGGTTACCTGAGAAAAGGCTTAATGATTTTTCAGTTTGTAGTATCCGTAGTTTTGATTGTGGGTGCGGTAACAATAAACAGGCAAGCTGATTTTGTCAAATCTAAAGACCTTGGCTTTGATCAATCTAGTGTAATGATTATTCCTATCAGAGATAGAGGAGTTCATATTGGCTACCAAAGCTTTAAAGATGACGTGCTTGGAATTGCAGGAGTCACATCAGTCTCGAGGGCAAGCACCGTTCCGGGTAGGCCTTATGCTACCAATTATTATAAGCTTGAACCAGCAGCCTTAGACTCAATTCTAATGAATGTTGGGGATATTGATGACCACTATTTTCAATCTTTAGGAATAAGATTATTGACAGGAACTGACTTTGAATTCCTTAAAGATGAGTCGATAAATCCAGTGGTTGTTAACGAAACGGTCCTTGAGGCTTTTGAACTAGGGGATCCGTTGGAGGCATTGGGGAAGCCAATGTATTATAATGGTGAGAAGTATATGATTGTAGGGGTCATTCAGGACTTCAATTATGAGACACTGCACAATAGGATTCAGCCATTGGTTTTTCAGCCAGGGGTAGCCTTAGAAGATTACATGATTATCAAATATCAGGGCGTTGATGAGGACCAAGTTGCTGAACAAGTATCTGGCTTATGGTACGAAACGGCCTATGAACAGCCCTTCACTAGAACCTCGCTTACGAATGATTTAGCATCACTTTATCAGTCTGAGAAGATTTGGGGAGATATTGGTAATCTTTCAATGATAGTCTCGGTAGTGATCGGAGCGCTTGGTGTTTTTGGATTAGTGTCTCTAGTGGTTCAGAAGAGATTCAAGGAAATGGGTTTGCGGAAAATATTTGGGGCCTCTCACGGCAATATTATTGGCATTATATACAGCGAATTTCTTTCAATACTCTTTGTCACAATCCTTATTGCTGTTCCCTTGGCTTATTTTCTGTCACAATTATGGCTTCAAGATTTTGCCTATCGAATTGCAGTGCCGATTGATGGCTTCGTGATTGCTATAGCACTCCTTGCTTCCGTTACGTGCTTAGCAGTCTTATTTCATACCCTGCGTGCTTTGACTAAGGATCCTATCAATGCATTGAGTGACTAGGAGATCGCTTGCAGTTTTTGATTAAAACTGCTAATATCAATACTTAAACTTAGCGTGTATGATTTTAGGAGTATCAGGATGGCTTGTAGATAAACTTAATGTTCAAGAGTAAGCAGTTCGTATCGGTTTTGTGATTGCCTTCTTTTTATTTGGGCTAGGCATTGGTTTTTACCTTATTCTTTGGCTGGTAAAAGTCTTATCAAAAGAGTAATAGGCGTTGTTAAGCGTTTTAAGATTGAGCTTAATCATTTACGCTGGCCAAGGCGGAGAGCTCCATGGATAAGGTTATGTCAAATTGATCTGGGTTCTGTAGTACTACATTCCTTCCAGCAATTTCGACTTCTAACGTGAGTCTTCCTTGGAGTATCGACTGACTGGCAAACACAAGCCCATCTACCACTACACTGCCTTCTGTGTTATTGTAAATGACTTCCTTAGCAAGTACAACTTGATTGTTGTTCAGTGTAACCGTATTTGCAAGGTTGCTGATTGAAAAAGTTGTCAGTCTCCTAGGTAGGCCATTGTTGCCGATTACACTTATAGTGACTTCAAAAAGCCCCGCAGAATTGACATCATCCCAGCCGCTTATATCATAGTACATAGCGCTAATCGTAGGATCGAAGAATTGGTCAGCATCCTGAACATCAAAATCTTGAATACTTATGAAGGAGACCTCTTGATAGGATGCTGGAAATGTAATCGGGATCGTTTGGTTAGCAGGAAGTCCTCTCCAGTCTATGGTAAAGACTTGTTCTATCTCCCCTGTTATGATGTCAAATGGGGTGCTATCACTACCACTTGAGCATGAAGCCAAGAGTCCGAAAAGTAAGAAGCTAAATATGTTTCTTTTCATCATTTTATTGTCTGGAATGTCAAAACTAATGAATTCTAATTTTATAACGTTCTGTTGACAGAAACGCTACATGGGGAGACGTATTTTACTACTCTTCGGATAGTAATTTTAGCAATACGCCATTGGTCCAGCCGAAGCCATCTTGGACAGGGTACTCACCCCCGCCACTGAGTAGGTTAGTATCTTCTACATTATACTTTTCCATCAGTTTTCCTGTGTTCTTGAAAACTTTGACGTTAAGCGACACCCATCGTTCTTTGATTTGGCCGGCTAGTTGATCGTGCCCATAGTTGCGTAGACCTTTAATAGCCATCCACTGGAGGGGTGCCCATCCGTTGGGAGCATCCCATTGTTGACCCGAATTAAAGTTTGTGGTGACGAGACCACCATCTCTTAATAACTCTTTGTCTATCATTTTCGCTACACCTCTTGCTTGATCTGCACTGCAGATTTCAAAGAATAAAGGAAACGCAGCAGCAGCATTGATAGAAGTAGTCTGTGATTTTTCTAACCAATTATAATCAAAGAAGTAGGATTCATCCTCATTCCAGAAGTAGGTATTTATGGCTTCTTTCCTTTTTTCGCACAAGGCATAGTATTCCTCATACTTAGCGGTATCTCTATTTTCTTGATGTATACTGGCAATTAATTTTTCTAAATGATACAGTAGGCAGTTTAAGTCTACTTGTACCAGGTCGGTCGTGCGGATTGTTTCAAGTTTGTCAAAATCTGCACACCAGCGGGAACTAAAATCCCATCCTGATTCGCAAGCGGCTCTAATGTTTAAGAGTGTCTTTTTACCAGCCTCTCCTTGTGATTCAATTAGCTCCACATCATCCTGATACATCTCTGCCCTCAGATTTGGAATGTTGTCAAAGTGACGGTTCAACATCGAGCCATTTTCCATCAAAACCACCCGCTTAAAAGTAGGGGAGTCTGCGCTTAGCTTGTCTGAGCCTTCCATCCAGAACTTGTGTTCCTTTTCTAAGGCCGGAAGAAATTGGTTAAGTATTGACCTATCTTTTTCTTCTGACAATAAGGCAACCATTAAAGAAAAGAAAGGCGGTTGAGAACGTCCCAGATAATAGCTTCTATTGCCATTTGGAATGAAACCAATCTCCTCAATCATCCAAGCAAAATTCTTGATCATGTCTTCGATCATCTCAACTTTTCCACTTACCGCAAGGCCAAGCATGGTAAAGTAACTGTCCCAATAATATATTTCATTGAACCTGCCACCTGGAACTATGTATGGGTATGGGAGCTGGACGAGAGTTGAATAGAAATCATTTTTTTCGGGTGTTCTCGCAAGGATAGGCCATAGTTTGTTGATGTGATCAACCACTGGAGCCTCCTTGTCACTTACATAATCAATCTCTCTAGTTGGCGCCTTGGCGAAATGCTGATTGAAAAAAGCTTTTAGGTCGAAACCTGTCGATTCTTTTTCACTCCTATACTTGCTCAGGATCTTATTTGGAGATTCTTTGATAATTGCATCTGAGATTTCTTTACCATCTTCCCACAAGCCAGAGGCATGAAGGTCAACAAAGAGTTCTTGAAGGTCTTTTTCTAGGTGAAGTACTTGGCTCATATTGTTGGTTCTGTCTTGGTGACCTTTAAGTTAAGATTTAGATTGTATAAATTCAGCAGAACTTCAAATCAGCAATGTCAAAATCTATAATTGTTGTAGGCGCAGGTGCTTGGGGTGGATGGACAGCATTCCACTTACAAAAGGCAGGCTTTAAAGTAACCTTGGTTGATAAAAACGGGCCAGGAAATCCACTCTCTGGTAGTGGAGGCAAGACGCGCATCATTCGAATGGCCTATGGAGGAAGTCAGGTCTATACCGATCTGACAGCAAAGTCATTTGAGCTTTGGGAGAAGTATGCGCTTCAATGGAATGATCGGCTTTACCATCAAAAAGGTGCTTTATGGATGTTCAATGGCATAAATCCGGCCTATGCCGAATTGTCAATCCCTCTGATGAAGGCAAGGGGTTTCCGCCTCGATCCGCTTGATCTTCAAAACCTTGCCATTCAATATCCTGAGATCAACTTAGCGGATATAACAAGTGCTTATTGGGAGCCTAAGGTTGCCTACTTAGAAGCAAGCCGCGCTTGTGGTGTCGTAGCACAGAAATTCAAGGAAGCCGGAGGAAACTACCTCGAAGCAGAGGTGACAGGTATTGACTTCGAAAAGGAGAATATTTCAGCTTTAAGGCTTAAGGATGGTTTGACCCTTCAAGCCGATGAATACGTGTTTGCATGCGGACCATGGTTGACGAAGCTGGTGCCAACTTTGAAAGACTACATTTATGCATCAAGGCAAGAGGTCTATTATTTTGAAGCTCCCGATCATTACAAGGATTTGCCTATTTGGTTAGAATTCAGGAAGGACGATCAGATGTTCTATGGCATTCCCGACCACTTCGGCCAGGGTTTCAAATTTGCCTATGACGAAAGAACATGGTCTCTCGATCCAGATAAAGACGATCGGGCAATAACAAATGAAATCTTGGATAAAATGAGGGCCATTTTGATCAATAGATTTCCGGCACTCAAGGAATCCGTAGTGCTGAAACACCATACCTGCGTTTATGAAAATTCGCTAGATGGAGATTTTATCATTGATCGAATCCCCAAAGCTACGAATGGGCTATTCTTGGCCGGTTCTTCAGGGCATGGATTTAAAATGGGGCCAGCCATTGGTCAACTTATTACTCATCACCTCACTGGGAAAACAGCAATACCCAATGAGTTCTTATTGAACCGATTTTCCCAGGGAATCGATCGGAAGAGTCAATTTGAGGTTTGATTTATAATTTTTAAATCATTGTAAGTCAGTTATATACGTCCTTTTTACAAAAAATCATTAAGTAGTTGTAAGAAAACGATGCTTGCGAAGTACTAACTTATTGACAATTCGCTAAATGACTGAACTACAACAATCTCAAGTCTTTAATGACTGGTTGAAAGACCATAAGGCCATCCTCTTTAAAGTGGTACGGGCTTATGGGTTCAATCTAGAAGACCAGGAGGATCTCTTTCAAGAGATGGCAGTTCAGGTTTGGCGATCTGTCCCAAAATTCAGGAACGACTGCGCAGTCACCACTTGGATGTATAGAATTGCGCTTAATACTGCTCTTAAATGGACCAGTAAAGAGCGTAAGCATCAGGAGGGGCGAGAGGATATTGATCAAAAGGCACATGTATTAACCGAGCAGTCAGATTTTTCTGATCCGAGGTTGGACTGGCTATACGAACAAATTGCTCGCCTAGAAAATATAGACAGGTCTTTATGCCTCTTATTATTAGATGGATTTAGTTATAAAGAGATGTCTAAGATCGTGGGTATTTCAGAAAGTTACGTAGGTGTAAGGATCAACAGAATCAAGAAACACCTGAGCAAACAATCAGAAAAAGTGACGTAAAATGGAGTTCGAAGAAATGAAAAAAATATGGGACGCACAGAATGGTCAAGCAATGTATGCTATTGACGAATCTGCTCTGCACAATCGTGTAATCAAGAAGAAGAATAAGGCAAGAAGAACTGCCGACTTAACAGAAAAGATATTTATCGGGGCCAATATTATTGCCGCTACGATGATCTTAGTGCCAAGTCTATTAAAGGACAAATACAGTATCTCAGGCAGCTTGATGATGGTCATAATGTACCTGACTGCAGGGTTTATCCTTTACATCAGAAACAAAAGACTTAAAGTGCAAGACAACTTCGATGATAGTATGGTTGGCGATTTGGACAACGCCATCGCCACGTCAGACTATCAGATCAAGTTTTCGAAGACAAGTCGTTTTTATTTGCTGTCTGTGGTATTATTGACATTGGCTAGTCTTGTCGAATCAGGTGCCGCTTGGTGGGTCATACTGCTAGTGACTATCTTTTTTACAGTGACTTACCTAGCGTCGCGCTGGGAGCATAGAACCTTCTATGTGTCACAGAATAAGGATATCAGGGCCATGCGTGATAAGATCATCAGCATGGAAAGTGAGGCATCCGAAGACGAGTTAGATCAGCAGATCTAAGCCCTAATTCATCAACAAATTTTATCAATAAAAAACCGAGGCAACTGCTTCGGCCTGGACAACTACGTCCTAGTCAAATCAAAAATCACTATCATGAGATCTTTTCAATTAATCATATTCGCCATTTTAATCAGTTTTAGCCTTGCTGCGCAAGATGTTACAGGAGATTGGTATGGTGAGGTTGGAAACAATAGCAAAATTCAATTCATCTTTCATCTGTCGAAAGGTGCAGAAGGCTTAACTGCTACGCTTGATATCCCTAGCCAGAACCTGAAGGGTATAAAAACCAAGGAGGTAAGCTTCGAGGACAATCAACTCTATATTGACGGGAAGAACTTGGGCTTTGAATACAAAGGAACATTTCGCCCAGACAGTGCCGATATCAAGGGTAAATTTATCGAAGGACCGAATGCTGTCCCATTGGTTTTAAGCCGAGAAAAACTGAAGGCTATTAAAGCCAAAGTAAGACCTCAGGAACCTGTAAGACCGTATCCTTATCAGGAAGAAAACGTGACTTTTGAGAATGCAAAAGACAATATTTCCCTTGCGGGAACGCTGACTTTACCCAATACCGGTGATGTTCATCCAGTAGCCATCTTGATTACAGGAAGTGGGCCTCAAAACAGAGATCAAGCAGTTTTTGGGCATAAGTCTTTTTGGGTGTTAGCCGATCATTTAACTCGTCAAGGGATTACAGTGTTGCGTTATGACGATCGTGGGGTGAATGAATCCACGGGTAGTTTTTCTGAAGCTACTACGGCAGATTTTGCTACCGATGTAAAAAGTGCGATTGATTACCTGAAAACACGAAGTGATATTGATCCAACGCAAATTGGCTTAGTAGGCCATAGCGAAGGAGGAATCATTGCGCCCATGGTGGCAGCCAATTCAAAAGATGTCGGCTTTATGGTAATGGCTAATTTTGCTTGCGATGTGTTGGAGATTATCAATACTATAAATCAAAAAGTAGATGAATCGCTTTCGGTTAGAATAGGAATTCATAGCGGACCTGTTGTGGCAGGTGTGATAGGAAGTAGCAAAATAGCCTATGATTTATGGGGTGAAACTGTGAATGTAGCTTCTCGATTGGAATCGCACGGAGAGACAATGAAAATTTGTTGCTCTCAGGAATTTAAAGCTCAAATATCTGGCGATTTTGTCTTCAAAGACTTCGGTGAAGTTGAGCTAAAAGGAATTGGGAAAACCCATGTTTTCCAGATGAGTCGCTAGGATAGATATTTAATCAATTAACCAACCCGCAGCCGCATTAAAAAGTCATCCTGGAGCTCACTGCCCAATTGAAATTGACGCGTATCGAAGATCTCCATGCCCTGCCGTTTATAGAACTCAACTGCCTTGACGTTCTTCTGCCAAACCCCCAACCAGAGCCAAGCGGATTCCCTTGATTTTGAGAGGTTCAAACTAAACTCAAAGAGGGCTTTACCAATTCGCTGACCTTGGGCAAATGCCTTAACATAGATCCTTTCAATCTCCAAGCCTTGATCAGATGTGTTCAGCTTCAAGTAGCCAAGTACCTCGCCATCGACTGTCGCAAAATAGAATTCAGAAGTACTAGCATCGAGTTGTGCTTGAACATTCGCTAAGCTGAAGCTCTTAGCCAGATAGGCGTCCAAATTCTCTTTGGAATTCTGCGCTTCGAAAGTTTCACGGAAAGTACTTTCACCAAGGACACGGAGTAAATCCACTTCACTCGGTTCAATACGTCTGATGATTAAATGCTTAGACATGCCATAAATTTAGTCCTTGTTCATGTGGTCACCAACAATGATGTTATCAAATGCTTTTGAAATCATATTAAGAAGTGAATTGCAGTCAGACTTGTCTTTGAAAATCTTTATATTTCATTCGTTCAGCGTAGAAAGATATGGAGCCTAAGATTCGAATAATTGAAAAGTTTAATCATAATGTATTCCGTTGAGCAGGTTGGCAATTACGCAATGGATATACAAGATTCCTTGAGAGATAGTTAATTTTTTGACTTGATAGTGCCGATGTTATACTAAACTATAAAAGCCATTTTTATAAATGGTCAATCCTTTCCATTCGATTGCTTATCTTAGAACCAAGCATCAACCCTATGAAACGATTTTTATACTTAGGATTTCTATCCTGCCTCTGTTCCTCATTATTTTTTAGTTGTACTTCTCAACAAACCATTGACCTCTTTAATGGTGAAAACCTAGACGGTTGGACCAATCACGGTGAAGAAAAGTGGTATGTCGAAGATGGAAACCTGGTTTGCGAAAGCGGCCCCAGTGCCCAGTATGGCTACCTTTCTACGGATGAATTCTATGACGATTTCGAACTCACGCTGGATTTTAAACAAGACGCCAACGGAAATAGTGGTGTTTTTATTCGCTCCACGGTTGACGGTACAAAGGTCAGTGGCTGGCAAGCCGAAGTGGCGCCTCCAGGAAGTCACACTGGCGGCATTTATGAGTCTTACGGTCGCGGTTGGTTGATTCAGCCCGAACCAGAAAAAGACAAAGCCCTAAAAATGGGCGAGTGGAATACCATGAAGATCCGAGCCGTTGGACCATCGGTTACTACTTGGCTCAATGGAACAGAAATGATCCACATCGAAGACGAAAAGATCGGAGAGGGAAAGGGCTCTATCGCTTTACAAATTCACGATGGAGGCGGCATCAAGGTCAGCTGGAGAAATATTAAAATCACACCGATAAACGATAACAAGTAAATAGCATCATGAGAGTAACGAACCTTACAAAAATGATGATCGCTTTCTTGGCGACCATCTGTTTAAGTGCTTGTCAAAGCACCTCAAAAGAAGCCGCTGACGATTGGGTTTACCTCTTCGATGGCACAAGTATGGACGGATGGCGTGCCTACAATGGCGAAACCATGCCGCCACAGTGGGTAATTGAGGATGACGTTTTGACTTTCGATACAGATATGAAACTAGAAGTTGAATGGACGGGAGGAAAAGACATTATTTATGCAGCCGAGAAGTTTGACAACTTTGAACTTTACCTCGAATGGAAAATCCCTGAAGGAGGGAATAGTGGGGTTTTATATCATGTAGTAGAAGGCTACGGTGGACCCTATGAAGCTTCGCCCGAATATCAGTTGTTAGATGATTTGAAGTGGGAAGAAATCAATAATGCGACACTACAAGAATGGCAAAAAACTGGTGCTGATTATGCCATGCATACGCCTGATAATAATGTAAAAATCGTGAAGCCAGCGGGCGAATGGAATACCACCACGATTAAGTTTACGCCAGAACTAGTGGAGCATTGGCTGAACGGAAAGAAGATTTTATCATTTGTGCCATGGGATGAAGCTTGGGAAGCCAAGAAAATGGAAGGTAAGTGGAAAGACTTTCCTGACTATGGTAAGTTCAAAACGGGTTATATCGGCCTCCAAGACCATGATAGTCCATTATGGTTTAGAAACATCAAGATCAAGAAACTCTAAGGAATATGGATAAGAGAGATTTTTTAAAGAAAGCTGCACTCATGACTTCAGCGACAATTTTACCATCAGCTACCTGGGCATTTTCGAGTGCCGATAAACTGAGGACAGCTCATATTGGAGTAGGTGGTATGGGGATGGAAGACCTAAAGTCAATTTCTGCTCATTCAGCAGTAGAAGTGACTGCGCTTTGCGATGTTGATGCTAATAATTTGGCTGCTGCTCAAAAGATGTTTCCTAAGGCGAGGGTATACACAGATTACCGAGTGCTACTCAAAGAAATGAATGATGCGATTGACGCAGTGGTCGTTTCTACCCCCGATCATACCCATGCACCAGCTTCTATGATGGCCATGGAAATGAACAAGGCTGTCTATTGCCAGAAGCCGTTGACACATCATGTGTCTGAAGCACGCGCCATGAATCAAATGGCGAAGGATAGGAACTTGACCACTCAGATGGGTATTCAGGTGCATTCTTTTTATGACTATAAATTGGGTACCGCATTGATTCAATCTGGGATCATTGGTAAAGTAAAAACAGTACGTGCTTGGTCGCCTAAAAACTGGGGCACTGACGGCCCTCAGCCAATGGGCAGTGATCCTGTGCCAAGCACTTTGGATTGGAATCTATGGTTAGGTACATCTGCGGATAGACCTTTCAAGGAAGGTGTTTATCACCCAGGAAACTGGAGAAAACTATTGGACCATGGCTGTGGAACCCTTGGAGATATGGGGGTTCATATTTTCGATACGCCTTATAACGCTTTAGCGCTAGACGTTCCATTTACCATCAAGAACAAGTGTAGAAAACCAACAGGCTTCGGCTTTCCCGAGAACAATATTGTCACCTACAGATTTCCGGAAACGGAATACACAACCAAAAAATTTAAATGGGTTTGGTACGATGGTCCGGGTGCACCGAAAAATCATAAAGACCTTCGGCTTCCGAATAAAGAAGAACTGCCAGATCAAGGAGCCATGTTTATTGGTGAGAAGGGTAGCTTATTATTGCCTCACTTTATGCAGTTACCGAAACTGATTGTCAAAGGGAAGTATGTAGATATCGATTTATCGAAATTCTCTGATGTGGGAAGTCCTACAAAAGACTATGGGAAAGAAAGCAACAAGCACTATCATCAGTTTGTCGATGCCTGCTTAGGGAAAGATGAATGTTCGGCACCTTTCTCCTACGCTGCTCGATTGACTGAAACGATCCTTTTGGGAGTAATTGCGGGGCGCTTTCCGAATAAGACTTTGCACTGGAACAATGAAACCTCAAAGTTCGATGAGGAGGAAGCGAATCAGTTCTTAGAGGGAGATTATCGAGATTTTTAGGGCCATTGGCCAAAACGATCTCTATGTGAAATTTAACAATCAGACCTTTTGTATGTTAGGTCAAAAAGAATCGCTATGTCCTTTTCACTTTTATTGAAAGCTTACCTACTCACCACAGTGGTCTTTTTCGCCATCGATATTATATGGTTGGGGGTGATCGCTAAGAATCTGTATAACAAGTACCTCGGCAAGTTACTAGCCCCGAAAGTCAATTGGACAGCCGCGATGATCTTCTATCTGCTCTTCATTGTAGGAATTTTCTATTTTGCCATAGTACCATCGGTAGAGGCTGCTTCATTGGAACATGCCATTTTGAAAGGTACTCTATTCGGCTTCTTTACTTACGCTACTTATGACCTGACCAACCTAGCTACTCTTAGAGGTTGGCCGATTAGAATCGTGTTCATAGATGTCATTTGGGGATCAATTCTCACGGCTTCAGTGAGTACCGCGGGATTCTACATCATGAATTGGTTGATGACATGAGCCTTTTGATCACAGACCTACTCTTTTTAGCACTCGCTTACGCGAGCTTCTGGTTTATTGTTTCCATCATCTTAAAACGAAATGATATTGCTGATGTAGCATGGGGGATGGGCTATGTGGGCTTATGTGTCTATTTGTTTTTGACGCAATCCAGTGGTGAGCTAAGCACCTATGTTTATGTTTTAGTGATCCTTTGGGGTGGTCGATTGAGCTTGCACATTGGTCTCAGGAACCGAAAAAAGAAAGAAGATTTTCGCTATAAGCAATGGAGAGAAGAGTGGGGGAGTAACTTCTATTGGCGTTCCTATTTACAGGTTTACCTATTACAGGTGCTACTTCTGTTGATGATCAGTATTCCGATTATTATTGTTTCACAGTCTTACGATAGTGAGCTGGGTTTTTTGGCCGGAGCGGGTTTAGTCATGTGGCTCACTGGGTTTTATTGGCAGGCCGTTGGTGATTATCAATTAGGTCAATTCAAGAAGCAAAAAACGGACAAAGATCAGGTGATGCAAACGGGGCTTTGGAAGTACTCACGTCACCCCAATTACTTCGGTGAGATATTGATGTGGTTCGGCATTGCAATCATTGTATTACCTGTTATGGATGGTTGGATAGGTTTGATCAGTCCCATTTTAATCACTTTCCTACTGCTTAAAGTGTCTGGTGTTCCTATGCTTGAAAAGCGCTATAGAGGCAATGCTGCTTTTGAAGAGTACAAGAAAATTACTCCAGCCGTTTTTCCAAAGTTTAAAAAATATTGAGACTTCCTTTGATAAAGTTCTCTATTGTGAAGCACTTGGCGATTATGTAAAAGTACACCTGACCAACAAGACTTTTATAATTACTACGACTATGAAAGGTATCCTAGCCGATTTACCGTCAGATCAATTTATGCGTACACATAAATCCTACATCATCAATAAAACCAAGTTTGAATACATCGAAGGAAATCAAATCAAGATTGATAAACATATGGTAAGTATTGGTCAGTCGTATAGAGAAGAGGTATTCCGACAATTGAGTTAAGCTGAAATTCTGGTGTTTTTCTTTTAACTTATTCCTTATGATTCAGAATCCCATTTATATCCTTGCAGTTCTATGCTTTCTGATCTTCTTAAGTGAATGGCTATGTAAATACACTAAGCTTAAGCACCTGAGTAGTTCACTTCTAGTAATTTTATTGGGTGCTGTGCATGCTAATTTCGGCTTGATACCATCTGCGTCTAATGCGAGCCCCGTGTATGATACGATCTTTCAATATGTTGCGCCAGCAAGTATTTTCTTTCTGCTCTTAGGTGTTAACCTAAAACAACTTAAACAAGCAGGGATGCCTATGCTCATCGCCTTTGGAATTGGTGCCTTAGGTACTATGGCAGGAGTAATGGTTGCGCTACAATTGATTGACTATCAATCAGTTTTTGGAGCAAACTATGCCGCAATTGCGGGCATGATGACGGGAACCTACACAGGTGGGAGCGCTAACTTCAATGCCATTGCGCTAGAATATGGCATGGTCAAGGAGGGGGCGATTTTCACAGGGATAATAGTGGCAGATAACATCATGACTACTATTTGGATGCTCGTGACATTAAGCCTTCCTGCTGTAATGAAGAAGTTTAGAAATAATCCAGAGGCAATCTCAAAGAGTAGGGCTAAAGTCGCTGATCATTCCGATAAGGAGGAGTTATCTCCTTTAAACTTAGGCCTGCTGATCGCCATCGTGCTAGTGGCAATGTTCACATCTGACTGGTTGTCCGATTGGTCCGCAACGCAAGGTTTTGCTGTTCCATCGATATTGATTCTCACAACAATTGCGCTGGTATTGGCACAAACAAGTTTTGTTAAAAGGATTCCTGGCGCAAAGCTATTGGGCATGTTTTCAGTATATCTATTCTTGGTTGTTGTCGGAGCTTTTTGTGAAGTAACCGCTTTGGCAGAAGTGGGTGCTCATGCGATTGATATTTTAGTTTTCACAGGCGCTATTGTCCTAGTGCATGGGGTTGTTATCGTCTTGAGTGGTGTGCTCTTTAAATTGGACTGGTCTATTTTGGCCATTGCTTCTCAGGCTAATATTGGAGGAAGTAGCACAGCTTTGGCTTTAGCGAAGACTTTTAAGCGAACTGACTTAGTTTTACCGGCAATACTAGCAGGAGCTTTGGGTACAGGACTTGGAACCTATTTAGGGTTTTTAGTAGTTGGATTGGTCTAGTCAATGATTTCGAAAATGCACCTAAAGCCTAGCCAGGCCTCTGCCCCTTGATAGACAAAAGTCTGCTGGAAATTAGCTTTCTCGTTAGGTTCAAACCAACTACCACCGACAGCAATACCGTCCTCGCTTGTCATCTCAGAAACATTGTTCAGAACGTTAAAGAATCCAATCTTGGGGTCTTTAACTTCGTAAACGTTCGCAATTCTTTCGTTGTTCTTAATCAATTTGGCCTTGCTGAATTTAAAGGCTTTCATGTTCGCGCTAGCAATCTTATCTAGCTGTTTCATCATAGGTTTTTGCTGTGTTAAGAACCTGATGCGAGACCATTCATTGGCGGTTGGTAGTCGAAACTTGAATTTCTTAGGGAACTGTGCTCGGTCCCTTTTAGACATTTTTGCTAATTCTGCTAGTAGCATTTCAGTCCTCCATTCACAAAAGTCTTCTGCTTGTTTTCTAGTTATACCCACTAAAGGCATCAATGCAAACTCATCACTCTCAAAGAATTTTGCTTCGATTTTAGAAGCGTCTAAGCCCTCGAAAAGGTCTTTCCATTTCTCAAAATCGGGCTTTTTCTCGTTGAAGGAAGAAGAATTGATGCCATCTTTTTTTACAGCAGTGGCTAAATAGTCTTTGTACATATAGCCAGGTACCTCAGTGATGTCAATACAAAGCCTAGGGTTTATCGCCAAAGTATTAGCAGCACATAGATATGGGTTATCCTGAATAGGGCTAGAAGACCCAAAGTCAGGTGAGAGTAAAAAAAGATTGAGGGATAAAAATAGGACCAGCTGTTTCATAGAATAGATACCAATGGCCCTAAAGTAAATGATTTCATTTGAGCGTAAAAGACAATTTGTTAAGCAGGCTCAAATAATGCACAAACGGCACCCGCGGGGTCTTCGATGTAGCAAGTTCGGCCATACGCCCCCATAGATTTAATTTCGGAAAGCAGTTTGCCACCATTTTCAGTTACTGCGGCTACGCTCTTATCTAGATTCGCTACGTTAATATAAATCATCCATTGAGAGGGGATATTTTTATTCGAGCCTTTTTTATGACACACTCCAGCTTTTGGTTCTCCATTAGCAGTCATGTTATAGTCATTATAGTCTCCCATCGAGACTGGCTCAGGTTTCCATCCGGTTACTTCAGCATAGAAATCCTTAACATTTTCGGCATTGGGCACGGTTAGGTCTATCCAACCAATTGTGCCATTGATAGTTTCTTCTTTATCATTCATAGTTTTTATTTCAAATGTGATCGTTCAGGTGGTAATGGTGGTCATACTTTAGTATGAATTACCAGTTCAGTCGTTTCTTAAGGGATAAAATATGCGCCAGGTGATGTTTCCCATGCCATGCATACAATCCTATAACGTTTTTAAGAACGTTAATCTCTTTAGTTTCAGGGTGAACGAAAGTCCGCTCTAAATCAGAAGGGCTGAGGTTTCTTAGCATGATTACCCAGCGTGCATGAATGGCCTTCAAAAGTCCTAATGAGATATCAATTGGGACGTCTTCGTGGTAGTCCATTGCTGCAAAGGCCTTTTCGTCATAAGCTTTAATCACTGGCTTATCCTCAGTGAGTGCCCAATGAAAACGACAATAACTACCCATATGGCTATCAGGCATATGGTGGATCACTTGGCGCACTGTCCAACCTTCTGTTCGGTAGGGTGTGTTTAATTGGGCTTCAGACAAACCTGCTACAGCTGACTCCATTAAGCGCGGTAGCGCTGCAATCTCATCAATCCATTGGGTGATTTGTTCGGGTATTATGTTTGCAGGGGCCTCAAATTGGCCAATGGGATAGCTTAGATCACTCATTTTATTTATTTAAGGTACGTTTTCGCCTTTTGATGCGACCCACAACTCAAACCATTGTTGGCGTGTTAAGTCAATTGTTAAGGCATCGACAGCCCTTTTAACTCTTTCAATTTTGCCTGATCCAACTATTGGGATAATGTTCGCTGGATGCTTGAGTAACCAAGCATACATGATTTGGTCTATTGTTACTCCATGCGCATCACTAATTTTATGCAGTACATTCCTGATGGTTAGGAAGCGATGAGTTTCCCCGTTGAATACACTTCCACCAGACAGAGGAGACCATGCCATAGGTGAGATCCCAACCTCCTGACACAGGTCGATCGTTCCGTTATCAAACTCTTGCAAAGCAGTAACGGAAATTTCAATTTGGTTGGTGACTAAAGGAAAATCCAGGTGAGCCTGTAAACTATCAAATTGTGCTGGTAGGTAATTAGAGACACCAAATTCACGGACCTTTCCTGATTGTTTTAAGTCTGTAAATGCTCTTGCGATTTCAGAAGGGTCGTTGAACGGGTCTGGTCGATGAATCAATAGCAGGTCGATATTTTCCCTTTTGAGTTTTTCAAGAGAGTTTTCAGCAGACCAAATGATATGGTCATAACTGGTATTATAGTGCTTGATGTAAGTGTTTGGGCGGTTGCCAGACAGTAACTGTATACCGCACTTGGTTACAATCTTTAATTGCTTGTTCAAGCTAGGGACAGAACCGAGTGCCTTGCCAAACTCTTCTTCGACCATATAGTCTCCATAGATATCGGCATGATCGAATGTGTCAATGCCAAGTGCTTGGCATTCTTCTACAAACTTGATCAATTCCTTTGCCGAAACCCCCCAATCTGTTAAGCGCCACATGCCGTGTACTATGCTGGATATACTGAGGTTTTCGCTAAGCTGAACTTGTTCCATGGATTTAATTTTTTACTAAATTTGAAATAACTTTTGAAATAACACGCCTAGTTATTTTTTTTATCTTTGTGGAGTGCTGATTAGCTAGAAATCAAAACAAGGGTCTTAAGATGAAATCAAGAAAAGTACATTCCTATCAAGGGAAGAAAGCTTATTACGCAAGATTTGGTAGGAAGTGGATTGTTGAAAAAGACGCCAAAGTGGAGGAGTTTTCCAATATTGAGGTGATGCTGGAAACCTATCCTGATTTGCTTAATGTCAATGCGATAAAATTATCGTTTGAAAAAAGGCAAGCAGCAAGAGAAGAAATATTGCCACCACCTATCGTAAGAAGTCAAGAAATACACTCAAAGTCTGTTACTTGTTATTATTGCTCAGGCTCTGGAGAAATTGTTGGAGGCGTACCTTGTCCTAACTGTAATGGTAAGGGCAATTATATCGTTTCGACTCGAGGGTTAGGCTAAACATATGATTCAAATCCTTCACAATCCTCGCTGTGCTAAAAGTCGGGAAACGCTCAAAATACTTCAAGCGTCTAGTGCTGATATAGAAATTGTTGAGTACCTAAAAGATGTACCTACTGTATCTGATTTAGAAGGTATTATCAATAAGCTCGGAATCAAACCATTTGATTTAGTGAGAAGAGGTGAAACTATCTTCAAGGAGCAGTTCAAGGGGAAGTCTCTAACAGATCGTGAATGGGTTGAGGCCATGGTTGAATATCCAAAACTGATCGAAAGACCAATTGTCATTAAAGGCGACAAAGCTGAGCTGGGGAGGCCTCCAGAAAGAGTCTTGAGCCTTTTGAAATAAGCTGCTTAGGCTTAATAGCCGAGAATATTCAACATGCTTTCATGTTTTTGCTCTTCCGCAAATACCGTTGTCACCAACTTTCCGTTTTCATCTTTGTCAATTAATACATGCTTAGGTGCGGGGATTAGGCAGTGCTGAATACCTCCATATCCACCCAATGAGTCTTGATAAGCACCAGTATGGAAAAAACCAACATAAAGATTTTCATCTTCTTCGATCAATGGCATAAATAATTCGGATGAGTGTGCTTCAGAATTATAGTAATCCATGCTGTCACAGGTCAGGCCACCCATGTTGATTTTTTGGAAGGGATGATCCCATTTGTTAATGGCCAAAAGGATGAATTTTTGGTTCATTCCCCAAGCGTCTGGTAGATTGGTGATAAAAGAACCATCCACCATGTACCAAAGTTCTTTGTCGTTTTGCAGTTTTTGGTCTAAAACCGAGTACATAATCGCGCCACTTTCTCCGACAGTGAAAGAGCCAAACTCTGTAATGATATTTGGCATTGGTACATTACTCTTATCGCAAATCCACTTAATGTTTTCGATGATCTGATCCGCCATGTAGGCATAATCATATTCGAAAGTCATCGAGGTTTTAATAGGAAACCCTCCTCCAATATCGACTGTATCGAGTTCGGGACAAATCTTCTTCAATTCACAATACTTGTACATGAACCTGCTCAGTTCACTCCAGTAATATGCACTGTCTTTGATGCCAGTGTTGATGAAGAAATGAAGCATCTTCAACTTGGCATTAGTACCTTTTATTTGATCCGTATATAGTGCGTTGATATCGCTATATCGAATACCTAGACGCGAGGTGTAGAATTCGAAATTGGGTTCTTCATCTGCCGCTACTCGAATCCCTACTTGAAAGTCTTTATCAATGCGTCCCTTATATTCTTCTATCTCGCCTAAATTATCCAGTATTGGGATACAATTTTGAAAGCCGTCATTGACCAGCTCTTGGATGTAGTCTACGTATAATGGGCGCTTGAATCCATTGCACAAGATGAGTGCATCTTTGTCTATCTTCTTTTTTCGATAAAGACTTTTGACTATTTGGAGGTCAAAGGCAGAGGAGGTTTCGATTTGACAATCATTGTCCAAAACTTCATCAAGGACAAACTCGAAATGAGAGGATTTGGTACAATAACAATAAGTGTAATCACCTTTGTAGTTATGTTTTTTAATTGCTTCTCTAAACCATTTTTTTGCCTTCTGGATATTCTCAGAAATCTTCGGGAGGTAGGTTATTTTCAAAGGCGTACCATGCTCTTTGATTACATCGTGGAGCGGGATCCCTTGAAATTCAAGGTATTTTCCATTGACTTTGAATTCTTCTGTAGGGAATTCAAAGGTTTGGTCTATCAGATCAAAGTAGCTTTTCACTGTGGCGTAAGCATTTAAAACGAATACAAATATTGCAACAAATCGTGGATTGTGAACACTAGAAAGTCAGAAATTGTCAGCGTACTTTTTATGGTAGCATAATTTTCTCGGATTGAGAGTGAAGTCTTTAGAAATTTTCACAATTACCAAGTCAAAAATGTACCTTGTAAGTCTTTTGTAAACTACAAAGAATGAGGAAAATAAGATTAGTTGAAGTGAGGTCTGAACTTGCTGCTGGAACACGGGGTGCAAGTATGGGCATTGATGCGCTAAAAATTGCGAGTATCAAGAGGCATTCAAATTTCTTTATGCGTTTTGAGCCGGTAAGTGTTAAAGATGAGAATCAATTATTATTTGGAGAACCTCAGTTTAAGTACGCTAAATATGGAGAGGGAGTACATACTATGCTCAATCGCGTTTGTGATACAATCGCTGAGCTACGAAAAGAGCACCTTTTTCCAATAATATTGGCAGGGGATCATTCTACGGCAGCAGGTACTATCTGTGGTATCAAGCAGGCAGACCCTAACAAGCGCCTTGGCGTTGTTTGGATTGATGCGCATGCTGATTTCCATTCTCCATATACTACCCCGTCTGGTAATATGCATGGCATGCCTTTGGCCATGGTTACTGCTATGGATAATGAGGCTTGTGAAGTGAATGATGTTGAAGAAGAGACTGAAGCACTATGGGAAAGGATCAAAGCAATTGGAGGAAGAGGACCAAAAATATCACCGAAGGATATTGTTTTTATAGGAGTGAGAGATACCGAAGCACCTGAAGACCATATCATTGAAGAATACGGTATTCGTAATTTTAAGACGGAGGAGGTCCATGAAAGAGGAGTAGAAGCCATAGCCAAAGAGACGATGGAAGTGCTGAAGGATTGTGATCAAATCTACATCTCATTTGACGTGGATAGTTTAGATACCTCAATTTCTACAGGTACAGGAACTCCTGTAGCTAATGGACTGTCAAAAGAGGAAGCTTTTGAGCTAAATAAAGAGTTGATAAAAGATAAAAGAGTTTGTTGTTGGGAAATTGTAGAGGTGAACCCAACTTTGGACACTGAAAACCGGATGGCGGAGAGCGCTTTCGATATACTCGAAGCAACTACCGACTCTCTGATTAAGAATTTCTGATTGATGGAAGAACAGATTAAACAAGGTATATCTGATGCCTTGAAAGCATTATATAGTTACGATTTAGCGCCAAATGATGTGGCGTTGCAGCCAACGCGTAAAGAATTTGAAGGAACTTACACTTTTGTGACCTTTCCTTACGCTAGGTTCTCAAAGAAGAATCCTGAAGAGACTGGAAATCAAATTGGTACTTTTTTGGTTGAAAATACTGAGGTAATTTCTGCTTTTAATACAGTGAAAGGCTTTTTGAATATCTCCATTTCTGAAGCTTCTCAATTACAGAGCTTTGTCGGGATGTTCAATGGGAAGGACATCAGCGCTTCTTCTCTATTCAAGGCTAAACCTACTGGTCGAACAGTAGTCGTAGAATATTCTTCTCCCAATACCAACAAGCCCCTTCATTTGGGCCACCTAAGGAATAACTTTCTAGGGAATTCGGTATCCAGAATTTTGAAAGCTGCGGGCAACGATGTTCATAAAGTACAGATCATCAATGATCGCGGCATCCATATCTGTAAGTCCATGTTAGCGTGGCTAAAGTTTGGCGAAGGGGAAACCCCAGAGGCTTCAGGCCTAAAGGGCGATCACCTTGTTGGAAAGTACTATGTGGCTTTCGATAAAGCTTTTAAGTTAGAAGTTGCCGATTTGATGACCAAAGGTTTTCAGAAAGAACATGCTGAAAAAGAAGCTCCCATCTTGCTTGAAGCGCAAGAAATGCTCAAGAAGTGGGAGTCGAAAGATCCAGAAGTATATGCCTTATGGGAGAAAATGAACGGCTGGGTATATGATGGTTTTAATACCACTTACGAAAAAATGGGAGTTGATTTTGACCAACTCTACTACGAAAGTGACACCTATCTGATAGGTCGTGATCGGGTAATGGAAGGCCTTGAAAAGGGTGTTTTCTTTAAGAAGGAAGACGGCTCAATTTGGGTAGACTTGACAGGTGAGGGACTAGACGAGAAACTGTTACTACGTAAGGATGGTACCTCCGTTTATATGACCCAAGATATTGGAACTGCGTTGATGCGTTTCGATGATTATCCAGGCCTTAATCAATTGATTTATACAGTAGGGAATGAGCAGGAATACCACTTTAAAGTCCTGTTCTTAATTTTAAAGAAACTGGGCTACGATTGGGCATCTTCTTGTTATCACTTGTCATATGGCATGGTCGATTTACCATCCGGTAAGATGAAGTCTCGTGAGGGTACTGTGGTGGATGCTGATGAATTGATGAAGGAAATGGCAAATACTGCTAAGTCTAGAACCGAAGAGCTTGGAAAAATCGATGGGTTCGCGACTGAACAAGCAGGAGAGCTATATGAAATGCTTGGTTTGGGTGCTATTAAGTACTTTTTGCTAAAGGTCGATCCTCGAAAGAGAATGCTCTTCAACCCTGCAGAGTCAATTGAATTCCAAGGCAACACTGGGCCGTTTATCCAGTACACTCATGCACGAATTAGCTCAATTCTAAGAAAAGCAAATCAGCTAGGGGTAAGCTTTGATGATATTGATTTTGATCGAGTAAATGACATTCATCAAATGGAAAAAGATCTGATCTATGCTTTGGGTCAATACCCTGATAAACTGAAAATTGCTGCTGAAACTTATTCTCCAGCGATAATTGCTCAATTTGTTTATGATTTGGCTAAGGATTACAACCGTTTTTATGCTGAGCTATCGATTTTCAATGAGTCGGACAAAACGCTACAACAGTTCAGAGTGGCGCTTTCTGCATTAACAGCACAAACAATCAAGGTGAGTATGGGTTTATTGGGTATTACAGTGCCTGATCGAATGTAAAATGAGATATCTAGTATTAAGTCTTCTTCTTTGTTTCCCGATAACCACTAGCAATATGAGCTTCCACAGTTTCAGTATGAATGCCATTGATGGTCAGTCCATCAATTTTGAAAAATATAAAGGCAAGAAAGTGTTGATAGTCAATGTAGCCTCTCAATGCGGATATACTCCGCAATATGAGGACCTGCAGATGTTACATCAGCAATTTGGTGATAAAGTCGAAATTCTTGGTTTTCCTGCAAATAACTTCGGTTCGCAGGAGCCTGGAACGAATGAAGATATTGAGCAGTTTTGTCAGAAAAACTATGGCGTCACTTTTCAGATGTTTGAAAAAATATCTGTGGTTGGAAAAGATCAAAATGAGCTATACAAGTGGTTAGAGGAGCAATCAGGGAAAGTTCCGAATTGGAACTTCTGTAAGTATCTCCTTGACGAGAAAGGTAATTTAATCGGTTTTTATCCCTCAGCAGTTAATCCGTTAGAGGAGGCAATCACTTCTAAATTATAGTATGAAGAATTGGCTGGCAGCTTTTAGACTTAGGACTTTGCCTTTGGCCCTAGCTTCTATAGGAATGGGAGCCTTTTTAGCTGCAGCCTCTGGTGCATTCAATGCCTTGGTCTTTGGGCTATGCGCACTGACTACCATTTTGCTTCAAGTGCTTTCGAACCTTGCCAACGATTATGGCGATTCAATTCATGGTGCTGATAGTGTTGAAAGAGAAGGCCCATCAAGAGCTGTTCAGTCAGGTGTGATTTCTCAAAAAGCCATGAAACAGGCCATTATCATTTTTGTGCTCCTGTCATTGGCCAGCGGGATAGGCTTGATTTATGTCGCTTTTGGATGGCTGACATTCAATTTTTTGTTGTTTTTAGGAATTGGTGCACTGGCTATTATTGCAGCGATTACGTACACAGCAGGTCATAAACCTTACGGCTATGCTGGCTTAGGCGATATCAGTGTTTTAGTCTTTTTTGGCTTTCTGGCCGTGATGGGCAGTGCCTATCTCTATGAAGGAAAACTGAACTGGGATTATTTGCTGCCAGCTATTTCAATCGGTTTCTTTTCTGTAGCGGTGCTCAATGTGAACAACATCCGGGATATCGAATCTGATGTAAAAGCAGGTAAAAAATCTATACCAGTGAGGCTAGGAAGGGCTGCAGCGGTCAGATACCATTGGTTTTTGTTATCCGTAGGATTTTTGTCTTGTGTAGCATATATAAGTCTAAATTATAATGCCTATACTCAGTTTCTTTTCGTCCTTACAGTACCATTGTTATTAGTTAACGCAAGGGCCGTAAAGAATAAAACGACCGCTGCTCAGCTAGATCCATTCTTAAAGCAAATGGCACTGAGTACCCTTGCTTTCGTGGTTCTTTTTGGTTTGGGGCAGCTCCTGTGAGATGTTCTTTATAAAGCTTTGACGTTGAGCTAGAGTGGGCTATTTTAGTACTTTTGAATTTATGGCAAAAAAGAATAATCGTGATAAAGGCCGCTCTGGAGTAGTTTACTCTACTAGCGCTGACTTTTCCTATGACTATGATAATGACGCTGAGGCCGAAACGTTGGCTCCAGCGGATCAAAACCTCAAAGTAATGCTTGATAAAAAGAGCAGAGGAGGCAAGCAGGTGACGCTAGTAGAAGGTTTCATCGGTACAGAAGACGACTTAAAGGATTTGGGTAAGACGCTTAAATCGAAATGCGGTGTGGGTGGTTCTGCTAAGGATGGCGAAATACTAATTCAAGGTGATCACAGAGATAAAGTATTACAGATTTTGCAGAAAGAGGGCTATCGCGCTAAAAGAGTTGGAGGCTAATTGAGATTACTAAAAACTATATTTTTCACCTCTATAATCGCGGCATTTTGTGCCTCATGCTCGGATACTAAAATTATCAGCACCGAAGGATTCCTAGAGATCAATGGCTCAGAGATCTATTACAAGACCATGGGAGAAGGCGATCCGCTAATTATTGTCCATGGAGGTCCAGTGCTCGATCATTCTTATCTTTTACCACATCTAGCTGCATTGGCAGAAGACTATCAGCTTATTTTTTACGATCAACGTGCTACCGGTCGGTCGTCTATCGAGGTAGCTCCAGCAACCATGTCTTTGGATGGGTTTGTAGAGGATATTGAAGTCCTAAGGCAGCAACTCGATTTGGGTAAGATTAACCTTTTAGGCCATTCATGGGGCGGACTAATAGCAATGAAGTATGCCCTAAAGCATGATGACAACTTGAATCATTTGATACTCTCCAACGCAATGGCACCAAGTACCATTGATTGGCAAGAGGAAAGTAAAGCTGTAGCCCAAAAAATTACAAAAGAAGATCAGAATAAGCGGAATAACCTCACGAGTAGTGGTCTACTCAGAACTGAAGATCCTTCCGCAGCGATTGAAGAAATGATGATGCTTTCTTATCGCGCACATATGTTCGATAAGGCCAATATGGACAAACTAAAACTCTTTATACCTAAAGACTTTATGCTCAGAAGTCAGCTGTATAGTAGTCTAAATCCAGATTTAGAATCTTATGATTTATATGCTGAATTGATTAATGTTAAAACACCAACCTTAATCATTTTTGGTGAAATAGAACCTGCAGTTTCTTTACACGCGAAGCGTATGGCAGCGTCTTTTCCCGATGCTGAACTGTATGTGGTGAGCGCTTCGGGACATTTTCCATTTATAGAGGCGAACAAAGATTATATTCAACACATCAAGTCTTTCATCGGGCAGTAAGTGACGCTATTTGAGGTTCAATTTCTCTTTATAAACCGCTAACAGAATTTTAATGTGTTGAAGCCGTAAGGCGATCTATATTTAGATCACTTCAAAACCTTCAGTCATGAAATTCAAGCAGATTTTCCAATCCTTCTTATTACTACTGTTAACCTCGGTACTTGCTGTTGGCCAAACTGACCTTTCCGTTTTCGAGGGGATGAAACCTAGGTCTATCGGACCAGCGGGTATGTCGGGTCGTGTTACCTCAATTGATGTCGTTCGGCATAACCGAAATATCATTTATGCAGGGACAGCTTCAGGTGGATTATGGAAGTCTGTGAGTGGTGGTGTCAGCTGGGAGCCTCTTTTTGATAAAGAAGAGGTGGCTTCCATCGGTGTTGTAACCATCGATCCGTCAAACGCCAGCACGATTTGGGTAGGCACTGGGGAAGGTAACCCGAGAAACTCTTTGAATGGCGGCTATGGAGTTTACCGCAGCCGAGATGCCGGCCAGACCTGGCAGCATATGGGCTTGAAAGAAACTAAGAATATTCACCGCCTTATCGTCCATCCAGATGACCCAAATACGGTTTGGGTAGGGGCGATTGGTTCGCCATGGGCGGATCATGAAGAAAGAGGAGTTTTTAAAACTACTGATGGAGGTATGACTTGGGGAAAAGTACTTTACGATGGTCCAGGCGTAGGAATATCAGACTTAGTAATTGATCCGGAGAACCCGAATAAGTTAATAGCAGGGATGTGGGAGCATAGACGTGAACCATGGTTCTTTAATTCTGGAGGGCCAGCTTCTGGTATTTATATTTCTCACGATGGGGGAGAGACTTGGGACAGAAAGACTTCGGAGCATGGCCTGCCGAAAGGAGATATGGGTAGAATCGGTCTGGCGATAGCTCCTTCAATGCCAGATCGTATATATGCTTATCTAGAAGCCAAAGAAAATGCACTGTATCGCTCTGATGACGGAGGAGTTGAATGGTATCGAATTTCGAATAAAGGAGATCGAGGACTAGGTGCTCGTCCGTTCTACTATGCTGATATCTATGTGGATTCGAAAAACGAGAACAGAGTCTATTCAATTCATACACAAGCCAATGTAAGCGAAGACGGAGGCAAGAGCTTTGGGAGTTTTGTTAACTCTAGATACGTGCACGTGGATAATCACGCACTTTATATCCACCCTGACGATCCAAGCTTTATGGTTTTAGGAAATGATGGCGGAATGGTTGTGACAAGAGATCGTGGAGGTAGCTGGCACTTTATGGAAAACCTACCAATTGGTCAGTTTTACCATGTGAGCTATGACATGGAAACGCCATACAATGTAATGGGCGGTATGCAAGACAATGGCGCATGGTTAGGCCCAAGTCAATTGCTCAAGCAAGGTGGTATTAGAAATGGTTTCTGGGAAAGAATTGTGGGAGGAGATGGCTTCGATGTAGTGCCCGACCCTTTAGACACACGCTATGGCTACTCATTGAGTCAAGGAGCAAACATCCAGCGTTACGATAGAGAGACAGGTGAAATGATAGGCATACGGCCAGAGCACCCTGATGGAGAGACCATTCGATGGAATTGGAATGCAGGAGTGAATATCGATCCATTTGATAAGAAAACGGTTTACTTAGGCGGTCAATATTTATTCAAATCTCCCGATCATGGGGATTCATGGGAGATTATCTCTCCTGATTTGACAACCAACGATCCAGAGAAACAAAGACAGTCTGAAACAGGCGGGAAACTCAATTTAGACAACTCTGGTGCAGAAATGCATACAACCATTACGGTGGTAGAACCAAGTACACTATCCCAAGGAATGATTTGGGTAGGTACGGATGACGGCAATGTGCAACTCACTAGAGATGGGGGGCAGAATTGGGCCAATAGTGCGGGTAAATTCCCGGGACTTCCAGACAACAGTTGGGTGCAACAAATCAGAGCAAGTACTTATGAAGAAGGTTCGGCTTTCGTGGTCTTCGATGAGCACAGAAGAGATGATTGGAGTCCTTATGTCTATCAGACAAAGAATTTTGGTAAGTCATGGAAACGCATTGTCAACGATGGCGATGTCTTCGGTTTTGCTATGACAATTGTTCAAGATCCGATTGAGCCTGACTTGATGTTCTTAGGCACAGAAAGCGGTTTATATGTGACCATGGACGGCAGTAAAACGTGGTCCAAATGGACCAATGGGTTCCCAACCGTACCAACAATGGACTTACAGATTCATCCGCGTGAGCACGATTTGATTATCGGCACCTTCGGTAGAGCATTATGGATCTTAGATGATATTCGTCCGCTGAGAGAAGCCACTCAATTAGGCATGAAAAAGCTTAAAGAGAAAACCATTTACGCCTTCTCAATTCCAGACGCTACCAATGCCATTATCGGCCCGTACTGGGGATATAGAAGTACAGGTAATGGACTTTTCATGGCAGAAAACAAGCCTTTCAATGCCGCGATAAGCTTTTATGCAAAGGATGAAGGGAAAGTAAAAATGGAAGTGGCCGATGCCTCTGGTAAAGTAGTTAGAACAAGAACTTATAATGCCGAGGAAGGCGTAAATCGCGTGTATTGGGGATTTGAAGCCGATGGCATCAGACAGCCAGGGTCACGTAAACCAACCGATGCAGATGCAGCGAAGCCAAGTGGCTATGATGTCTTGCCTGATACTTATCAAGTCAAGCTCAGCATGAAAGAAGAGACTTCAACCCAATCAATCAATGTATTGAGAGATATGCGGACAGGTTGGGATCAAGCTAAGGTAGAGGATAAACAAGGCTTTATCGCGCAGTATTATGCGCTTGTGACAACAGTTACAAACGTGGTTGATCGTATAGACGAAGCCAATGGCATTGCTGATAAAGTATTAGCGATTGACAAAGATAATAAGGAGTTAAAAGAGAAGGTCACAGCCATCAAGAAGGAATTGAAGGCACTTCGTGAGTTGGTTATTGCACCAAGGGTAGCACAAGGCTTATCTAGGAATTCGGATGCGATTTCAAGTCAATTGGGGAATATTCGTAGTAAGATGCAGAGTAGTTACAGACCTGTAACACAAACTCAGCGATTGGCTTATGACAATGCGAAGAAGAATGTTGATCCAGTAGTAGACAAGATCAACGAGTTCTTTGCCAATGATTGGAGTGCCTTTAAAACTTTTGTGGAAGGCTTGAATTTGGAGTTGGTGAAGGGATTTTAGTTTTTACCATCAGGTCTTCTCTAGCGCGGACCTGTCTGCCGACAGGCAGGCTTGCAGTGCGTGCTGGTCTTTATTGCATGCTCGATATCTTTAAGATTGGTCCGCACTGCAAGTGCGAACCAGACGGAGTGGAAGGTTTTATTTCTCCAGTGTGGTTTCAGTTGTATAATTCTTTTCCTGATTGACCTTTTCAGACTGGCTCTGAAGAAAGAAACCTAAAAGAAGTAATGCGATGAGTAATAATGACTTTTTCATAACCTTTTATTTGACCGATTGATAGATCAAAGATTCTGAGATGTCATGAATTGTATGCCCAGACTTATGTAAACCACCAGAATTTCTCGGTAAACGACATATTTATTCCGTAGAATTTTTCTTACCCCCTTTTAAATTGAAAGTATTAGGATCCTGAAACAAGTTCAGGGTGACAAATAAAAAAAGTCCGACCACTTAAAAAGCAGTCGGACTTTTTCTCAAATGCAATCAGCTCAAACCAAGTTCTCTTTAAAGAAGCGTATCGTTCTCGACCAAGCTAGCGTAGCCGCTTCTTCATCATAACGAGGTGTTGTATTGTTATGAAAACCGTGATTGGCACCTTCATAAACAAAGGCTTCATGTTTGATCTTATTGGCTTTCAAGACAGCTTCGTAAGCTGGCCATCCAGCATTCACTCTTGTATCCAATCCACCATACTGGAGCATTAAAGGAGATTTAACCTTAGCTGCATCTTCTGCACTAGGCTGTCCACCATAGAAAGGCACTGAAGCCGATAAGTTTGGAACTCGCACTGCCATCATGTTGGCAATCCAGCCACCAAAGCAGAATCCAACGACTCCAATTTTACCATTACAGTCTGGGTGGTTGAGCAAGTATTCATAAGCCGCTATAAAGTCTTCTAGCATCTCATCGCGATCACGTTTACGCTGCATTGTTCTGCCTTCATCATCGGTGCCAGGGTATCCACCAAGTGGAGTCAAGGCATCAGGTGCTAAAGAGATAAATCCGTCTACGGCAGTTCTTCGTCCTACATCTTCGATATATGGATTAAGCCCTCTGTTTTCATGAACGACAACCACACCTGGGACTTTGCCAGTTGTACCAGTAGGTTTCGAGAGCAAGCCTTTAATGCTTCCGCCACCTATCGGAGAATCATAAGTGATGTATTCTGAGGTTAGTCTTTCGTCACCTTCTTTGATTAATCGAGTGGTCTCATAATCAGGCATCATACTACTCATCAAAGTAGAAAGGGTCAATCCGCCAATGGCATAGACAGAGAGTTTTTCTACAAATTTTCTACGGTCAATTTTGTTGTGCGCGTAGTCATCATAGAGATCGAATACTTCTGGGTTGATTTCTTCTTTGGAGAGCTTTTTCATGATAAGTCAGAGATTATATTTAATTAAAAATAAGCATTCTAATGAATAGATTTTGCCAAAATCTGATGACTGGCGCTCTTATCTAGTCATTGTATTTTGGGGTACGTTTTTCAAGAGTGGCTTTAAAGGCCTCAGTTAAATCATCAGAAAGAATCATGGCCGCATTCCAATTGGCGATTTGCTGTAGTGAGTCCTCCACCGTATGATCTCTACTGAATTTCAATACTTCTTTAATACCTCTTATAGACAGTGGAGACTTGGCTGCAATGGTCTGAGCGATTTCAGTTACACCACTATGAAGTTCTTCTATGGTGCCAAAGCTTCTGTTGGCCAATCCAAGAGCAAATGCCTCTGAACCGTAGACTTTTCGACCAGTATAAGCCATTTCGGATACAACCCCTGGCGCTATAAGTTTTGGAAGTCTTTGCAAAGTCCCGAGATCGGCCACCATACCCATATCAATTTCTTTGATCGTGAAATAGGTTTCATCCGTGCAGTAGCGCATGTCACATGCTACTGCGATATCTATGCCACCCCCGATACAGCCATTTTGGATAGCTGCAATGACGGGCTTGGAGCATTTTTCAATGGAAGAAACCGCATCTTGAAGTTTCAAAATGAACTTCCGTAATTGCTCACCTCTTCTGCCTTCACAGGAGACCTTTTTCATGTCGTTTAATGACATCAGAAGCTCTAGATCAATGCCCGCACAGAAGTGTTTTCCTTCTCCTTTTAGAATAATTATCCTGACTTCTAGAGTCTGAGAAAGTTGCTCAAATATCGACTTCATTTCGTCCCAAGCCTCCATATGAAGTGCATTGGCCTTGTCGGGGCGATTGAAAGATACGGTGGCTATTTTGTCTTGAATGTCAACTAAGAAGTGATTGTAGGGCATGGGGGTTTTCTTTGTTTCAAGATAGTTTTTTTCTTCATAAATAAGAGCATCACTGGTCTGACTACTCTAAGTGGTCAGACCAATTGGAATAGGACCATCAGCAGACCATTAGATTATATATCTTTATGCCATGAGTAAAAGAGCTCTTGTGAAGTATCTTCAGTCTTTGGACAAGCAGGAATTGGAAGACCAAGTATTGGATTTGTACAGTCGTTTTAAACCGGTACAGACTTATTACAATTTTGTATTCAATCCCAAGGAGGACAAGTTGGTAGAAGAGGCGAAAATGAAGATCTCTAACGAGTATTTCCCTCTAAAAAGACGTAAACCAAGGGCTAGGCGTTCTGTCGCTCAGAAGTACATCAAACAGTTTTTACTATTAGGACTTGATCCTGCTTTGATCGCAGAAGTGATGTTCTTTAACCTGGAGACTGCTCAACGGTTTAATGCCAAGAAGAGGGTTAATCAAGAGGCTTTTTATAAAAGCATGTTCAACTCCTTCGATCAAGCCATTGGCTTTGTAGAAACCAACGGATTGCGCTCCATATTCAAAGAGCGTATTCGCGCAGTCGTTGAAACCGCATGGGACCAAGAGTGGTTCAATGCGGAAGGACTGGAAGACAAAGTAGCTAGTTAGTACTGCTTTACTTCATCAATGCATCAATCACGTCAAACGCTTCTTCGGTATTCCCCACAAAACGATTGAGTATCTCTCCCTCTGGACTTAAGATAAACTTAGTAGGGAAGCCGGCAACGTTGAGTTTTAGCACTAAATCTTGTTCACCATCCTTGTCAAGAATCTGTTGCCAGTCATAACCTTTCGGTTCGACAAAGGCCTTTAGTTTTTCCATGGTGTCGCCATTATTGACACCAAGCACTACCAGTTTATCGGCATACTTCTCCTTGTACTCTTTCACGGTGGGCATTTCGGCAATGCAAGGAGCACACCAAGTTCCCCAGAAATCGATAAGTACGTACTTTCCACGCAAATCATTCAGGTCAAAAGTCTCGCCATCCATGGTCGCATTCGAAATGAAGTTTGGCATAATCTTACCTACTTTAGTAGACTCGATGCCTTCTACACGCTGGGCGACTGCTTCGTAAAAAGTGTAGTTAGCCAATCCTTTATCTAAGCCATTAAAGTATTCGATCGCCTCGTCTTGTGTCACATGGCTACGGATCATCATATCTGACAAATACCATGCAGCAGCTTCAGACTTTGGGTTGGTAGTCACGAATTCTTTCTTTAACCGAATGGTTTGCTCATCAAGCTTGGCGATTGAGGCTTTAAGATCTTCGATCGCGGGATCGTTCTCATCTAACTTGTTGATTTTTAATTGCGTGTTGACAGATTGGTTCATCAACGGAAAGATTTTTCGGTTAATTTCGGCAAGCTCATCATTGGCTTTTGTGCCAGTCGGGTAGGCATCTACAAAGTCTGTGACTTTCCCTTTAAATTCGATTTCATCTCCAGGGCTTGCTAAAAAAGCAAATTGAGAAGATTTGGCTGGGTAATACCCTCTGCCTGTCCTTTTGATCGTTTTCTCCACATTGGGCCAGAAAATGATATGAGTTGGCTCGCTGATTTTTCCGGTATAAGTAAACTTGTTGTCCTTCACAAAGACTGAATCGCTTACTCGTTTTCCTTCGGCATTCCTATAGCTATAAGACATATGCTTTGTGTCTAAGCCGGGGACATAACCTGACACGGTGAAGCTGTCTGAAGTATCTGTAGCCTCTGGACTACAAGCGAAAACGGAAGCTAAAAATAGGAGTACAAGGCTAAGTTTGAGTGATGATAATTTCATAGTGTTCTGTTTGCTACTATAAAGAAGGTGAACTTTCAACAAACATGCTAATGAAATCTGTTTAGTGGGTCTTGGGGTAAAACGAATTGCTTTGTTCTGCCTACAAACTGTTTACTGCGGTTGCTCTCCCTTCACGCTAAAAAAATACTTTTCATATACCAATTCATTTGGTTCAATATGAAATGGTTGCTTGTTGGAGATAAAAGAATCCTGTTCTAACAATTTTTTAATCAGAAGAGATAATATTGCAGCACAGTGAAAAGTAAATACCCTTTTGACCCTTCCATCAAACACCATGTCTTTGTAGCCATTGGATTAGCTGTTTGGGTATTCGTATTCCTTTATTTTACGGAACCTTTAGATGTTAGTGAGTTTACTGCGGAAGAGAAGCTATTATATATGCCGCTCTATGGAGTTTTTACTTCACTGTGTTATTTAATGACGCTCCCGTTTCAGCATTGGCTCTATCGAAAGCAAAAGTTGAAATGGTCTATTGTCAGTGAATTGCTTCAGTTTCTGTTCCTGGTGGTGCTTGGCTTTATAATTACCAGATCTATTTATTACTACATTGTCATAGACCAGCACCCCAACGCTTATACGGTAGGCTATTTCGCAACTGCCATTTATCTACCGGGTATCCTAACAGTTTTTCCAATCATAGCCATCGGTAGGTGGTCATTCGGTAAATACAAAGACAAGAAACTAGAAGATCAAAAGATTGAGATTCAAGGGACGGGAAACTTTGAGAGTATAAGGCTTTTGCTCAACGATTTAATATGTATTCAGTCCTCAGATAATTACGTTGAAATCACTTATAAAGAAGACGGTGATCTGAAGAAACAATTGATTAGAAATAAGCTGGTTGATGTGGAGATTGCACGCCCTGAATTGATCAGAACGCACCGGTCATTTTTAATAAATCCTTATCACTTTAAACAGTGGAGAACTGGAAATCGCAAGGTAAATGTTGTCCTATCAAGCGATATTGAAGTACCCGTTTCGAAAACTTTCCAGCCTATGGTAGAACAGGCTGTCAATTCCACCACAGGATAGTACACTTTCGCCACAAGCCCCTATAAAAAGGAGTAGGGGCTGATTTCTGTTTGTACGTTTGGATCATCAGTCAAACACAAAAACAAACAGAAATGAAAAAGTTAATCACAGTAATTGCATTAATCACTATCAGTTTTACACTATCAACACAGTCTAATTGCGACTGTAAAGCAGAACTCGATTTCGTGTATGAGAAAATGCAAACCATGTCCTCTTTCAAATCTCAAATCAAAGGGGATTTAGCTCAAACGTTTGAAGCAAAGTATCAAGAGTTATCTGAGAAAGTCACCAATGATATGGATAAGCTTGATTGCTACGTGCAGCTCAATAATTTAATGGGATTGGTAAAAGATAAACATGCTGGAGTCTACGGTGTGCGATCAGAATATTCTTATGATGATACTTTGGATTCTGCCTTCACTGAGGCTTATCAGAAAACAGATGAATTCAGAGATTTCCCGACAGTTGATTTAGATCTTGAAGCACTAAGAGAAGAGTTGTCTGTAAAGCCAATTAATGATGTCGAAGGAGTCTATAATATCGGGAGTTTAGTAAAGGTTGGAGTCTATCGTGTGGATCAATCGGATAGCTTAATGGCTGTTATCCTAGAATCTAAATTGGGCATTTGGGCACCTGGCCAAATCTACTTGTATATGTCTGCCACTGATCAACCAAATAGATTTGATATCACGGCCCATGGTCAAGTACATAAGAACTTATTGTTCTACAAATCTCATCTCGTGGAATACGGCATACTATTAAGCAATGTTGTTAAAGATGGTCTTACCGAAAATCATGTTTTCGTAGATGCAGAAGAGCATGAGACTTATAAACTGAAGACCCTCGCAGAAGACGTTCAATACGTTTGGATGAATAGCTTTTCAAGAATTGGCAACGCAGATAACCGTGATGCACTTGTGGCACAAATTCAAAGCGAACTTACTGCCGATAACTTAATCGTAGACCTGAGAAACAATGGAGGAGGAGCAAGTAAAATCTCTCTGCCAATTGTGAAGGCCATCAAAAAGTCAGGGGTTAAGGTTTATGTACTGACTAACTACAATTCGGGGAGTAACGCAGAGCAGACTACGATAAGATTAAAGAATATAAAAAATACGGTTCATTTAGGACAAACTACTCATGGTGCGGTTTCATACGGTCATAACTATGGGACTACCTATGAATCACCTTCAGGCTTGTTTTATATCGCTCCGACTGACATGAAATTCAATCATTACCTCAAGTATGAAGAAGTTGGGGTAAGTCCTGATGTCAAGTTGAGTCCAGATTCGGATTGGGTAGAACAGACTATAGAGATCATTAAAGCTCAAAACCAATAGTCTTATTTTAAATAGCACGAATTGTCAGCGTGATCGACCAAGATTCTGGTGCGATGTGTTTGACTGATACATGTGCCAATTGAAAGGCCGTCCGATTAATGGGCGGTCTTTTTCGTTAGAATAATCTTGTAACTTTTTTCTTTAACTGCGAGAATGAAGAATCTCTTGACTTCAATACTTCCTTTAACCTTCATTGGTCATAGTTCAACTAAAAAGGAGAGGTAGGTTAATCTTCACCTATTAAATTCATTAAATTGAATTTTCAACAATCCATCAACCCCTAAAGATGAAATCGTTCAAATCCTTACTCTATATTCTACTATTAATCGCTACTTCCGCCATCGTCAAAGCACAAGATGAGGCTAAGCCCATTCCAGAAGCTCAAAGCTTTGTGACGCTTCATGAAGGTGTTTTTGGAGGTAAAAAGATAAATTACCAAGTCAAGGGTAGTGAAATGTATTTAAAGAATTCAAAAGGAGAACCTACAGGTGCCATGTGGTCGGTAGCCTATACTAAATCAGGGAATGTTGACCCAACAACACGTCCAGTCACATTCGTTTTCAATGGAGGACCTGGTTCTGCATCCATGTGGTTGCATATGGGCTTCTTTGGTCCGAAGGTAATCCGTGTCGATAGCGATGCAAAAGAAGATGACGGTGGTGCACCATATCCGATTGAGGTCAATAAAGACGCGCTGCTTGATATCATGGATTTAGTTTTTGTGGATCCTATCGGAACGGGTTATAGCCAGTTAATTGGTAAAGGCGAGGGTAAAGAATATTGGGGGCTGAATCAAGATGCCGAATCCATCACCAAGTTTATGAGGCAGTGGGTTACAGAAAATAATCGCTGGATGTCGCCAAAGTATATTGCTGGAGAAAGTTACGGTACAACCCGAGCTGCTGCAGTTGCCCAAACCCTTGAAGGTGGTGGTCAAAATATGGCGCTCAATGGATTGATTCTAATCTCTCAGGCCTTGGATTATCAGGGATCTACTTCCATTAATGATAATATTCGATCTTATGTCACTTACTTGCCAAGCATGGCGACCACGGCTTGGTATCATAAGAAGGCCGGTCAAGGAAAAACTATAGCAGCGTTCGCTCAAGAAGCACGTGATTTTGCTTATGGAGATTATGTTTCGGCTTTATACAAAGGAGATTTTATGTCGGATGCTGAGAAGAATGAAATTGCTCAGAGACTCTCATACTTCACCGGTTTAGATGTTGGATTTATAAAGAGAGCCAACAATCGCATATTAACGAGCAGGTTCAAAAAGGAACTCCTTAGAGATCAAGGCATGGCCATTGGTACTTTGGATGGTAGATATTTTGGAGATGACCCAGATGATACTGCTGATTCACCGGAGTTGGGAGACGCTTCTAGCTACAAGGTTTCAGCTGCATACACGGCTGCATTAAACCATTATTTCACTAATGATCTTAAGATCACTATGGACAGGCCTTACTTAACGAGTGGAAGAGTAAGTCCATGGGACTGGGGCAGTGGAGGAGAGCCAATGTATGTCAAAACTTCGCGTAGACTTGCCAATGCAATGCGTAGAAATGATAAAATGAAAGTGATGGTTGCTTCAGGTTATTATGACCTAATCACTCCATTTTTCGATGCAGAGATTACCTTTTCACGTAATGCCATTCCGATGGAGCGTGTAAAATTCACATATTACGAAGGCGGACATATGATGTATAACCATTGGCCAGCTTTCGAGCAATTGGCCAAGGATATCCGTCAATTTATAGAGGCCAAATAAGAGGAAATCAAATGGCATTGAACATTGTACTTATAGAACCAGAAATTCCTATGAATACAGGGAATATTGGCCGTTTGAGCTTGGCTTCTGGGGCAAACCTGCATTTAGTAAAGCCTTTTGGGTTTGAGCTAAGTGATAAAAGAGTGAAAAGAGCAGGCTTGGACTATTGGCAGCATCTTTCACTTACCATTTATGAAAATGAGGAGGAGTTCTTTTCCACCCATAAAGAGAAAGCAATGGCCTTCCTTTCCAGTCATGGGACCAAAGACCACTGGTCCATTCCTTTTGAGGATGATATGTTTCTGATCTTTGGGAAAGAATCTGTGGGATTATCTGCAGAAATTACTTCGAAACATGCCGATCAGCTTTACAAAATCCCAATTCATAGTGAACATGTTAGAAGCCTGAATTTGGCGAATGCGGTAAGCATAATTGTATATGAGGGCTTGAGAAAGCTAAAATAGCAATTCAGTTTTTGAACATTTTGGATGGGTTGTCCTGCAAACGATTAGTCAAGTTAATAAGGAGGCCATGAAGCGGGTGTCAAATGGAAAAGCTACCTTTGTTGATTCATTTTTTCAAGGGAAAAGCCAAGAGTGTGACGTATACATTTATCAATAGAAAGCAGGGAACAATCAAAGACGAAGTGCTATCGGGTTTAACCGTAGCGATTGCTTTGGTGCCAGAGGCAATTGCCTTTGCGATTATCGCAGGAGTAGATGCCAAAATCGGGCTATTCTCCGCTTTTATGATGGGTATTATCACCTCGCTTTTAGGTGGGCGTCCTGGGATGGTGACGGGTGCTACGGGTGCTGTTGCCGTGGTGATTGCACCATTAGTGATGACCAGTGGTGTAGAGTATTTATTCCCTACTATCATTTTGGCTGGTCTTATGCAAATGGCTGTTGGTGCGTTAAAGCTGGGTAAATTCATTCGTATGGTACCCCATTCGGTGATGCTGGGCTTTGTGAATGGATTGGCGATTGTCATTTTTATGGCCCAATTCAGTCAGTTTACAAATAAAGCCGGTGGTGATTTGGATAATGCTGGTCTCATCGCTTTTGTTGGCCTGATATTAATTACCATGTTGGTGATGTTTGTGTTACCGAAGTTTACAAAGGCTATTCCTTCCGCGCTAGTTGCAATAGTGGTCGCTTCTGTAGTGGCCATTTTCTTCTTTCCTAATACGATTACGATTGGTGATAAAGCGGATATGAGTGCCATGTCTGATGGCTTATTTTCACCATTCTTTATGCTGTTTGATGCGATTCCATTCAGTATGGAGAGCTTATTAATTATCCTTCCATTCGCCTTGAAAGTTGCCGGTGTCGGTTTAATAGAAAGTTTATTGACACTAACGCTTGTGGACGAAATGACGGACACTAGAGGAAGTGGAAACAGAGAATCAATGGCGCAAGGCGTGGCAAATGTAGTAACTGGTTTCTTTGGTGGAATGGGTGGCTGCGCAATGATCGGTCAGACGATGATCAATATCAATTCTGGTGCAAGAGCTCGACTTTCTTCCTTTTTAGCCGCTATTTTCCTCTTATCCTTTATGCTGGTACTAGGAGAAATCATTGCCGTAGTACCGATCGCTGTATTGGTTGGAGTAATGTTTATGGTGGCAATTGCCACTTTCGAATGGGCGAGTTTCCGAGTTTGGAATAAAGTACCAAAGCTAGATGTATCAGTAATCATCATCGTTTCGGTGATAACAGTGATTGAAGATCTCGCTGTTGCTGTATTAGTAGGTGTGATTATTTCTGCCTTGGCTTTTGCTTGGCAGAATGCGCTGAGAATTCGTGCTCGAAAATACATTGACGATCATGGGGTGAAGCATTATGAAATATTTGGTCCATTGTTCTTTGCTTCGGTGACCGCATTCTTATCGAAGTTTGATGCTAAGAATGATCCTGATTCAGTGGTGATTGATTTCCAAGAATCTAAAGTGATGGATCAATCAGCCATAGAAGCCATCAACAAGATTGCTGATAAGTACACCCTCGAAGGTAAAACAATACACCTGAGACATTTGAGTGCTGACTGTGTGAGAATGGTTAAAAGAGCAGGTGAGGTCTGCGAAGTGAATGTACTAGAAGATCCAGATTACTTTGTAGCGATTAATGACTATGAGCGCATAAAGAGACAGGAAAAGGCTGATTTGCTGACCTAAAATCTACTTTTGGATGTCTTAAAGGTATTGTCATCAATAAACTTAAGTCTGCCTCCATTTCGATAGCGCTTAGTCTTCGTCATTCCTATTTCACTTTTAGCTGGTAGATAAACCACTAGTGGATACAATTACCATTCGAAGTTTTTTACCTTGTTCATTTGGGATATGAAAAGAACATCGAAAGTTATCATCAAGAGTTTTTGGACCTTACTAATTCTAGTAAGCCTTGTACTAAATGGGTCCGCACAAGAAACTAAAGCCCTGCTCTGGGAGATTTCAGGCAATGGACTAGAAAAATCGTCTTATCTCTTTGGGACAATTCACCTGATGTGTAAAGATGACTTTGTGATTAGTGACGGGGTAAAAAATGCCTTTAATCAAGCAGATCAAATCGCCTTAGAAGTCGATTTAGACGATCCTTCGGAAATGCAAGCTTTTCAAACGGGCATGATGAACATGGCCGGTTATGATTATAAAGGCACTTTATCTGAAAAGGACTATAATCGCTTGGATGGAATCATGAAGGCAAATTATGGTCAAGGAATGGCGGTAATGAGAATCATGAAACCATTTGGTGTCATGTCAGCCCTCTATGGAGAGATGTTGGCCTGTGGAACACCAGAGTCTTATGAATTGAGTTTTGTTGAAATGGCGAAAGGTGAGACTAAGGAAGTGCTAGGATTAGAATCTGCGGCATCTCAGGTGGCTATTTTTGATAATATTCCTGTAAAAGAACAAATGACTTGGTTATCGGATATGTTAGGTGACACTGGAGAAAGTAAGGCAGAATGGAGTCAAATGGTGGCTAACTATAAGGCACAGGATTTAGCAGCGCTTTATGCGAGTATGGCTGAATCGCCCGAATATGCCAAGTATGAAAAGCAATTGTTGGACAATAGAAATGAGGCCTGGATTCCAAAAATAGGTGAAATGGCTAAGGATAAGTCGACTTTTATTGCAGTAGGTGCCATGCATTTAGCTGGTGGTAAAGGTGTTATCAAACTGCTGAGAGAAGCAGGTTATACGGTTAAGCCGATGGATAACTAGTACTAAATATACCCAATGAAAAGGCCAACTCATATATACTGAGTTGGCCTTTTTTGATTTTTAATACTGTTTTTTGATTTACCGATAACTATTTCGCTTCATCTTACCTTGAAACGATCACAATCCAAATATTTCAGAAACTCTTTTTAACAACTCTATTGCTGGCGAATCAGTTAAACACGCTTTGCAAGTTGAGTACATCATCAGGCAGTCAATAAAATCAGTTAACATGTGAAATAGTAATCCAATTCCTATTATTCTAAATGGTTTGGGGAAAAAGAGGAGTATAACATACCCAACCATAGCATAATAGGTGTGTAAAAAATGAAAATTGATGCTGCACCGATTAGCTTCAAAAATGGGGTTGGCCAATAAATGATCTAGATCCACTAACATGGTGGCAAGGAGTATTAAGTATACTTTTTTCCAATCCTTTCTAAAAAATAGAAAGGCTATAAAAAAAGGAAACCCGAAGTGTAAAAAATAATGTATAAATGTCTGCATTGATTTTTTCGTCCTTGTTGCTGCCGGCCTGTCGCCTGATAGGTTTTACCAACAAGCCGGTGGAGTTGGTTAACACGGAGATACTCCATGTGGTCTTTCAAGAAACTAAATTTGCTTTGATTATCCTCTTAAAATCAGGTAGAAGAGATTAGGTGCTGAATAAAATCTTTTGACAAAGGGGCTTGCAGAATTATAGCTGACCTCTATCTTTGCATTCGATGTTAATGAATTCACATATCGCACTCAGCGCAGCTCATGCACATCACTTCCATCATCTCTCTTGAGATGTACACACCCCTATGTGGCCTACGCGGTCACTTAATTCGCCCTTTTTAACTCATTTTCTAATCTTTTCAGTTCTACATCCAGATGGATAATATATTACGCATAGCAGTACAGAAAAAAGGTCGCCTGAGCGATGACTCTTTGAAGTTGATCAAAGAGTGTGGCATCAAGTTTAACAATGGTACAGGCAAGCTTATGGCTGCTTCTACCAATTTTCCTATGGAGTTTCTCTTCTTAAGAGATGACGATATCCCAGGCTACGTACAAGACGGGATTGCCGATATCGGAATCGTTGGGGGCAATGAGGCCGAGGAAAAGGACAAGGATGTCGATACGGTTAAAAAATTGGGGTTCTCCAAGTGTAGATTGTCTTTGGCCATCGACAAAAACGAAGTGTACAATATCGTGCAAGACTTCGAAGGCAAAAGTTTGGCAACGTCTTACCCTAAGATTTTGGGAGACTACCTCAAATCACAGAATGTGAATGCCGAGATCAACGAAATCAGTGGTTCGGTGGAAATTGCGCCTAGCATCGGTTTGGCTTATGGCATTTGCGACATTGTGAGTTCGGGTTCTACCTTAATGAGCAACGGCTTAAAGGAAGTAGAAGTGATCTACAAGTCAGAAGCCGTGCTGTTAGCTAACAAAAACTTAAGTCAAGCCAAGAGAGAGACGCTTGACAAATTCATCTTCAGAATAGAGGCCGTTCAAGCCGCTAAGAATAACAAATACATCTTGATGAATGCGCCTAATGACGCCATTGATCAAATCATCAAAGTGCTTCCAGGCATGAAAAGCCCAACCGTAATGCCTTTGGCAGACGAAGGTTGGAGTTCAGTGCACACCGTGATACGAGAAGATGATTTCTGGGATATTATTGAAGAATTAAGAGGTGCTGGTGCCGAGGGTATTCTCGTGGTTCCGATCGAAAAGATGATTCTATGAAAACGGTAATTAATCCAGCCAAGGAAACTTGGGCTAAGCTATTAAAAAGGCCTACGGTGGATTTAGTGTCTATCGAGGCTTTAGTAAAACCAGTCATTGAGGCGGTAAAGTCACTTGGAGATGAGGCTTTACGCGAATACACTGAAAAGTTTGATGGCGTTCAGCTGACTGATCTTCGGGTAACCCAAGAAGAAGTACGTTTGGCTTCGGATAAAGTGGATGACGCTTTGAAGCAGGCGATTGCTGTTGCTAAGAAGAACATTGAAACTTTTCACAGAGCCCAGAAAGACGATTTTATCAAAGTAGAAACCATGCCAGGTGTGAATTGCTATCGCAAGTCTGTTGGCATAGATAAAGTAGGCTTGTATATCCCAGGTGGTACTGCTCCGCTATTCTCAACTGTGCTGATGTTGGCCGTTCCAGCTAAAATTGCGGGCTGTAGGGAGTTGGTGTTATGTACACCTCCTGACAAGGATGGGAATGTTCACCCTGCCATTCTTTACACCGCGGACTTAGTGGGTGTGAGTAAGATTTTTAAAGTTGGAGGTGCGCAAGCCGTTGCGGCCATGACTTTCGGGACAGAAACCGTGCCTCAGGTATACAAGATTTTCGGTCCGGGGAATCAATATGTTACGGCTGCCAAGCAATTGGCAATGAAGTATGGTGTGTCTATCGATATGCCAGCGGGTCCTTCAGAAGTTGCGGTATATGCAGATGAGTCCGCTGTACCAGCGTTTGTCGCGGCAGATTTATTATCTCAAGCCGAGCATGGGGCTGATTCGCAAGTGGTGCTAGTCGCTTCGTCAGAAAAGATTATCGATGAAGTGAAAAGTGCAATTGCAGAGCAATTGATGACATTACCGAGAGCGGATTTTGCAAAAAAGGCTTTAGATAATAGTGTGGCGATTGTTTTACACAACAAAGCTGCTGCGATTGACTTGTTGAACGAGTATGGTGCTGAGCACTTGATTTTATCAGTGAACGAACCATGGGAGGTAGCGAATCGCATTGTGAATGCGGGATCTATCTTCTTAGGAAACTATACACCCGAGTCGGTTGGTGATTATGCTTCAGGTACGAATCACACGCTGCCCACAAATGGCTATGCGAAAATGTATAGTGGTGTTTCATTGGACAGTTTTGTAAAGAAGATCACCTATCAAGAAATTACACCAGAAGGGCTGAGGGTTTTGGGGCCAGTCGTTGAGACCATGGCGGCTGCTGAACAACTAGAAGCACATAAGAATGCGGTCTCATTGAGACTTAAAAGTTTGAAAAATGTTTGATTTAAGGGACCTACTGCGTCCGCACTTACGGGAATTAATTCCTTATTCTTCGGCAAGAGATGATTATCAAGGGAGTTTTGGGGTCTTTTTAGATGCCAACGAAAATCCTGTGGGTTCTATCACCCCTGAGAAATGGAATAGATATCCTGATCCATATCAGACTAAACTGAAGGAAAAAATTGCTGAGATCAAGGGCATTATCCCTGGCCATATTTTCCTTGGAAATGGTAGTGACGAACCGATTGATTTACTCTTTCGTGCCTTTTGTGAGCCGGGTGTTGACAATGTGATCATTAATCCACCGACTTACGGCATGTATAAGGTGAGTGCCGATATTAATAATGTTACTGCACGTGAGGTTTTATTGACTTCTGACTACGATTTGGATGTTGATGGCATTTTTGAGGCCATGGATATGCAAACGAAGATCATCTTCATCTGTTCGCCAAATAATCCAACGGGTAATGATGTGACCCTCAGTAAAATTGAGCAAGTCCTCAAAGCTTATAATGGGCTAGTTGTGGTGGATGAAGCATATATTGACTTCGCAGATAGACCATCATTTATTGAGAAGCTTTCGGCCTACCCGAATCTAATTATTTTACAGACTTTTAGTAAGGCATGGGGCTTGGCATCGCTGAGATTAGGCATGGCTTTCTGTTCACCAGAAATTCTAAGTGTCCTGAATAAGATCAAGGCACCTTACAACCTAAGTGGTTTGACACAGCGTACGGTGTTAGAGGCACTAGAGAATAAAGAAGAAAAGGACGAAATGGTCAGTGAGATACTTTCTAGCCGAACAGAATTGAAAAGGCTGCTTTCCGAACTGCCAATAGTGAAGAAAATTCATCCTTCAGATGCTAACTTCTATTTAGTTGAAATAGATAATGCCAGCGAATACTATAAACGATTGATTGAAAAGAAAGTAATCGTTAGGGATCGTTCAAAAGTGGTTTTGTGCGATAATTGCCTTAGAATTACAGTGGGTACCAATTACGAAAACTTCAAGTTGGTGCAGGCACTAAAGGAGATAGAATTAGTATAACGTCACTGCGATCCTGATGATAGTCAGGGAAGCAGTCTCCCAATTTGATAAGGAGATTGCTTCGGTTTGTAAGGATTGCATTCTTACAAATACTCGCAATGACAAAAAGAATTAGAAGATGAAAAAAGTACTTTTTATAGATAGAGATGGCACTATTATAGTTGAGCCAGCGACTGACTTTCAAGTTGATTCTTTGGAGAAACTCGAGTTTCTGCCAGGGGCAATTTCTAA
>Ga0115567_10000362_pt1 | contig 45495 bp, 44 predicted proteins | sample COGITO_mtgs_1204_2_FD_88679 | JGI IMG/M metagenome (GOLD analysis project Ga0115567, IMG submission 88679) | Pelagic marine microbial communities from North Sea - COGITO_mtgs_120412 | ecosystem: Environmental > Aquatic > Marine > Epipelagic | place: Germany:Helgoland, sampling site Kabeltonne...
AGACCAGCAGTCCTAGCATCAGCTTGTGCTTCTTGTAATAAATCATTTAATGCTTCTGTGATTTTAGGAGTATCGAGTTTTACTGCGTGACCGATTTCTGCATCCCCATACGGTCCTAAGGCAATTTCTCCAAAAGTATCCAGAGTAACCACACCTTTTTGCATAGAAAGTTGGACAATCTTAATAGATGAAGACCCAATGTCTACACCTAAAAATTTGTCATTTTTTTTACCGAATATGCTTTCAAAAAAGGCTGCCATAAAAAAGTATGTATAATATGCAGTATACAGGGCAAGTGTAACATACTCGATGTTAAGTTTGTATGAATAATTTGGGAAATATAATAATACAAATACGTGATTTTAGTCTTTCTCTTTTGTTTGAAAGAGAGAATTTTTGCTACGCAAAAATTCTTGAAATTCACCAACAGGAACGTTCAAGGATTCAAGAAACACTTCTCAAGAAAGACGGCTTTCTCTATCTGCTTCCCTATCGTGGATATGTCCGAGATGTGCTGTGGTCATTTAAATTTAAAAATAATAAACAAGTATCGATCCTTTTTGGAACCTTGTTGTATGAACTATTGCCTGATTATCTGCTCAAATGGGAACAATCTGATAATTTTTTTGACCCCATACTCATCACTGTTACCTCATCAAAACAATCTATTCTAAAACGAGGCTTTAGTCAAAACGATTTAGTCATCAAAGAATTTGTAAAACAAGGAGGCGGTGAATTTATTACCTATCAATCTAAAGTAATACGTAAAATAAAAAATACTGTCAGACAGTCCAGAACTGCTTCCAGAAAAGAGCGCTTAAAAAACCCACAAGGATCTTTTATGGTTTCTAATGTTACATCAATCCAAGATCGTAATATTATCTTATTTGACGACGTACTGACTACTGGAGCCACGACCAACGAAGTCGTAAAAGTTTTGGAGCAGTCAGGAGTGAAACAAATTAGAGTTGTAGTCATTGCTCATTAATTGCCATTTCAGAATATGCACAAGAGTAGTCCTTTCCGAGCTACTTTTTTGTGCTCTGTTTAAAATAATGGCATAAAATAAAAAATAGTGGCACATATTTTGCATCCGGAGGACCGTAGGCCCGAGGACAGCAAAATATGTGCCACTATTTTTGTTTTTAACTATTTTTCAATAGATGCCCCCATTGCTTCGACTTGTTTAGTCAGAGAATATGAATATCCAGCTTCATTGTCATACCAAGCCAAAATCTTTACTAAATTTCCCACCACTCGTGTAAAGGCCAAGTCAATGATTGCTACGTGTGTATCACCAATAATATCACTTGAAACTATTTGTTCTTCTTCAACACGTAGTAAGCCCTTATATTGATGTGATTCTGCTGCAATTCTAAAATATTTATTTACTTCCTCAGCTGTTGTTTCTTTTGATGCCACAAAAGTAATATCAACGACTGATCCGGCTATACATGGTACTCTCACTGCAATACCATCAAATTTCCCAGCTAACTCCGGAAGTGCTTTTGTTGTAGCAACTGCTGATCCTGTTGAAGAAGGAATAATGTTTACCGCTCCTGCTCTACCTTTTCTGTAATCATCTTTGCCTGGTTTTACAGGTGCATCAACAATTGATTGTGTGGCTGTGTATGAGTGAATAGTATTCAGTAACGCATATTCAACCCCCACCGTGTCTCGCATCACTTGTAGTGGTGATCCTGCAGCATTAGTAGTACATGATGCATTTGAGGTAATTGCGCATGTTTTAATTACATCATCGTTCACCCCCATCAATACAGTAGATCCAATCTTTCCGTCTCCAAATTCTGTATTTTGTTCATCTTTAGTTGGTCCTGAAATTACTACACGCTTTGCACCAGCAGTAAGGTGCATGTTTGATTTTTCAAAACTAGTGAAAATACCTGTACATTCAGCAACAACATCTACCTCTAATTCTCCCCATGGTAATTCTTCTGGATTTCTTATTGAATAAAATGGAATCTCTTTATCCCCTATCACCAAGTACTGTTCTGTATCTGACACTTTTTTAGTTGATACATCAATACCCATCTCTTTTTGAGCTGAATCAAATTTCAGCAAATATGCCATGTTATCTACATTGCCTAAATCATTAATCGCAACAATATTTAAATTGTCGTTTTGTAATGCTAGTTTAAAAAAGAGTCTTCCTATCCGTCCAAATCCGTTGATTGCTACTTGTGTTGCCATATGTATGTTAGTTACTTGTAATTCACTAAGTATATCAAACGTAAACACTTTCTTGAAAAAAATGTGTGTAGAGGGTATTATGGTCTGCGGGAGAGGACCATTGGGGTCCTCCGTAACACAAAAAAGAAAGGCTCAATATAATGAGTCAGAAAATAATAAAAACTCTTCGCAAACATATTTCGAAATTGGAAAATGATCTACAGATGGCAGAACGTGATCATCCTGATCTCAACAGGCGTGTTGATCAGCTTCAGAACAAGACTGTCTTGACCGCGCGCGAGCAAACAAAGCTCACTCGTCTCAAACAAAAGAGAGTCCAATTGAAGCGGGATATGGAAGATATCCCGGTCTTAATTCAAAAAATTGAATCAAGAATTTCAAAATATGAACCTGCTGTTGAGACAAAAAATGAAACCATCGAGGTTTCGATTGCTGCTTAGCAGAATCTGTTCTTTTTACAAAAATTACAAAAAACGCCCCTGGGAGGAGGCGTTTTTCTATGTCTATTTTTTTCTCCCTTTCTTTTCTTTTAAATATGGAGCGAGGTACGATCCGGTAATTGATTTCCCGTCGGCTGCCACTTGTTCTGGAGTTCCTTGTGACATAATTTTTCCTCCCTCAATTCCCCCCACAGGACCAAAGTCCAACATGTAATCAGCGATTTTAATTAAATCTAGGTTGTGTTCGATTACCACAACAGTATTTCCTCGTTCAACCAAGTGTAATAAAATCTGATTCAATTTTTTTACGTCATCATAATGTAAACCAACCGTTGGCTCGTCTAGTAAATAAATAGATTTGTGAGTAAATGGACGGTACAGTTCTGATGCAATTTTTACACGTTGTGACTCCCCTCCTGATAATGTATTTGCTGGTTGACCTAACTTTAAATAACCGAGTCCTACATCTTCAAGAGATTTCAACCTGTCATAGATAGCTGGGATATCTGCAAAAAACTCTGTGGCTTGTTCAATATCCATCTCTAATACTTCATGAATATTTTTTCCCTTAAATGTTACTTGTAATGTTTCTTTATTAAATCGTTTTCCAAAACACACATCACATCCCACATATACTGTTGGTAAAAAGTGCATCTCTACTGCCACCTGTCCCTTACCCTGACATGCTTCACATCGTCCTCCTTTTACGTTAAATGAAAATCTTCCTGGTTTGTATCCGCGAACTTTGGCTTCTGTGGTTTCTGCAAACATATCTCGAATATGAGTAAATGCACCTGTATATGTTGCTGGGTTTGACCTGGGTGTCCGCCCGATTGGCGATTGGTCAATTAAAATTGCTCGGTCTAGATATTCCAGACCCATAACTTTTGCTGCATTTTTCACTTCACCTGACCTGTGTTTTCTGTCGAATCGTGCCTGCAGGTTTGCGTAGAGCACTTCATGCATAAATGTTGATTTACCAGAACCTGAGACACCTGTAATACACACTAATTTATTAAGCGGTATATCTGCATTTAAATTTACCAAGTTGTTTACTGTTGCTCCGCGAATCTTGATCCACCCTTTGTCTCGAGTTTTTCGTTCTTCTGGAACTGGTATCTTAATTTCCTCACGTAAATATCCAAGAGTTCTGGATCCTGAACTATTTTTTGGTGCGGAAAGTAATGGTTCAAGATAATCAGAAACAATCACTTCTCCTCCGTGTACTCCAGCGCCTGGACCTATGTCAATTAAATAGTCTGCTGCATAAATAACATCTTCGTCGTGTTCAACAACAATCACTGTGTTTCCACTATCACGTAATTTTATAAGTGTTTCAATTAATTTATCGTTGTCTCGCTGATGTAATCCAATTGTTGGTTCATCCAAAACATACAAGGCACCAACCAATCCTGATCCCAGTTGGGATGCTAGACGGATACGTTGTGCTTCACCACCAGAGAGCGTATTTGCACGTCTATTAAGTGTTAAGTACTCGATCCCTACATTGTTCATAAACTTGATGCGTTCGGTAATTTCACGCAATACAATCCCGGAAATCTCTTGTTCCTTTTTAGAAAGTGTCAGGTTTTCAAAAAATACTTCAGCATCTTTAATCGACATAGCTGTAATGTCTACAATATTTACTCCTGATGGTTTGTAATGTTTTAGATCTTTAATTGTTGTTGATTCTGATTCTCCTGATCCTACAAATACAGAAAGTCCTTCTGGTGCCAACCGTGCTCCGTCACACGTAAGACAAGGTTCTTTTCCGTAGAAAAATCGTGACCCCAATCCGTTACATGTTGGACACGCGCCAGCTGGTGAGTTGAATGAAAAAAGTCGCGGCTCCAGTTCTGGGAATGAAAATCCATCAAATGGACAGGCAAATTTAGAGGACAGTAAAAATTCTCGCTCAAATCCATCGGGGATTCCCTTTTCGCTGTCAAATGAAAAGACTCCCTGGATGAGTCCTTCGGACTCATCCAGGGCTTTTTCAATTGCCTCGGATAGTCTCATCTTGAAATCAGACCCTCCTGCTAATACTTCTGAAAAATAAATTTCATCAACCAATACCTCTATGGTATGTTTTTTTGTTTTTGCGAGGTTAATCTTGTCACGCAAAGAATGAAGTGTTCCATCTACTCGTACATGAGAATATCCTTTACCTAGTAGGTCATACAACAGTTGATAATATTCTCCTTTTCGTTCCCGAACTACCGGAGCAAACAACTGCACGCGTGAATTTTCAATATCAATTCCCATCAGTTTTTTTTCTGTCCCAGCTTTTTCTAATTCTTTTTTTGCTGTCTTTGTTTTTTTAACAATAAAAGCAAAAATTTCATCAGTAGATAGTTTTGAAATTTCTCTTCCACATTCTAAACAGTGAGGTCGTCCAATTCGTGCAAACAATACACGCAGGTAGTCATAGATTTCAGTAATAGTTGCTACTGTTGAACGCGGATTGTTTGAGCGTGACTTTTGGTCAATAGAAATAGCTGGTGATAGACCAATGATTTCGTCTACATCTGGTTTCTGCATTTGGTTTAAAAATTGACGTGCGTATGCTGAAAGTGATTCCACATAGCGTCGCTGACCTTCTGCAAAAATAGTATCAAAAGCCAAAGACGACTTACCAGAACCTGAAAGACCCGTGATAACCACCATTTTGTTCCGTGGCATTGATACAGTGATGTTTTTAAGATTATGAGTCCTGGCGCCTTTTACGATAATTTCGTCTGGAGCTGTAAATTCTTTTTCTTTTTTTGAGTTAGATTTTGACATGTTGCGATATTGTATCATGAGCATGTTTTGTTATCTGACGTATCTGTTGCCGGCTTTTCCCCATAAAAAAACCTCATTATCGATATTTTTTCTTTACAAGGATTAAAATGGACTGTATTATTAATACTTAGAGCACTCAAAACTATTTAAAAAAGGAGACGGAGAATGATAAATCCATATTGTGGAATTGATGAAGGAGAGAGAGCAGTAAAGGACTTCAAAGAACTACATAAGGGGGAAACTTGTTCTGGGACATGTGGGCTCTCTGTTGAAGAAATTAACCAGCTCATGTTTGTCGACGATAAAACAACGAAGATAATTTGCGGTCCATGTATTTTACAAAATCCAGAGAAATATCCTCTTTGGATATCTCTTGCACGAAGAGATATGCCAATCAACTCGTCTACTCAAAATTAAAGATCGTAACTCCATAATAAAGCGGCCTCACGGCCGCTTTAACTTTTTATATTATTTTATTTTCTGAGTCTCAAGCCATTTTGCATATTTTTGCGTCATGTCCTCAAATGATTTTTTATTATCACAAACCTTCTTTTTTCCGTGCCACATTGAAATATTTGCCTTAAGATTAATAACATTTTTTCTGCTTCTATTTTTCGACAAGGTTTCGATTCTCTTGTTGGCAATGCTAATTGATTTTTCTTTAGTAGCTAGTGCTGATTCTAGATATGCCTGCGCCGAAAGCTTCTTTCCTGTGGCGATTGTAATCATCTCGGGAAATGTCTTTGAATTAGCAATTTTCCAAACTTGTTTCATTTCCTTACCAACTTGTGGGTTATCAACTATCTGGCCATAGGTATCATAAAAATATTTTCTCCATTGACTCAACGCGAGCTCGGCAAGTCCGTATCCTTGGTATGAACAAGCTGACTGAAACGAGTATATATGCGGAGTGTTTAATGATCGCAAAGAAGTTCCTTCTTGAGCGCTAAATCTTTTATGAATATCCTTTGCGAGATCTCGCACTTTCTTTTCCGTTATTTTCTTCATTTCATACAACTCTTTCTCAAAATACATAACTGAAGAGATTCCCATCATGCCCAGCGGTGAAAGCATGTGCAACTTCTCTAGTTTCCTCTTGAATAAATCAAGTGGGTATGGTTTCCCGTCTTTATTTTTTGCATATTTCGTTCTCCACTCAATTGAACTAAACATGGTGTCTAAAAACATTGATTGTGTTTCTGCCCACGCAGTAGAAGTAGGTGGATATTCGTGATTTAAACACACATCTTCCATGCATGAATTAAGAAGATGAGCTGCGTGACCCCCTTCGTGGAATAGTGTGTTCCCAGCAATATCTCCAGAACCCACCTGCCCATATGTTGCATTACACGTAAATCGAGCTTCGCCAGGAATCCTTTTTCCTTCTACATAACGAATTATCTTAGGCCAGTGACAAAAACCATTATTATATTTACCGTTTCGTTCTAATAAATCAAGCTTTAATTCTCCTCCAGCATAATCAATACCACATCTAGTAAAAGACATTCCCCACCTCTCTAAAATTTCATCAAGCGGATAATATTGATCCTCTTCATGTGTAAAATCACCTGAAAGCATATAACCATAGTTCCACGGCTTGGTGAGTCCAGGCATATTTTTCTCCATTTTTCTAACATCTTTAAATGCAAATTTTGTTTGATCGTAAATATCGTCAAACAAAGAAAATAACTCCTCCTTGGTCATTCTTTCTTCAACATGTAATTTATATGCATAAAAATCTTCGTAACCAAGTTCTTTCGCAAAAGTATTTCTTAGTGCGACCAACTCCACAAGTTCTTTTACAAAATCATCTGCGTAAGACTCAATTGTCATATGAACAGCTTTCCTAATTTTCTCATCAGAGTTAGTGGCTCGAATCATATACATTTGATTCATTGGTGCTTTAATAAATTTTTTAGTGTGTGGATGTATGTATCCTTCCTTTCTATTATTTTTATCAGCAGCAATCTTGTTTTCTAAATCACTAATCTCTTTACGAATTGTTAACACGTCTTGTGGAATTTGATTGGTTTCAAAAAAATGCTCCCAATAACCCAGCCGTGCTTTGTTTGTTTTATTCGCAGAGAGAATCATCTCCCTTACTTTATCTAAGTGTTTTTTGCTCGCAGTAAACGAATCTCGTTTTATTAAAGAATCACGCAACATGTCATCCACCGAAGGATCACCCATATATGAGTCCCAATAGTATGTTTCGTATTTTTTAGAAAGGTTATAGTATTTTAAATTTAGTAATTCAAGAAAGTCTTTTATCTCTTTTTGTGTGTGTGTTTTCATAATCATTCAAATATATAAATTGCGTCTAAAATGCGTCCAAGTGATTCTACTTCATCGGCCCGTACAAGTGTAGGAATACCAAAATAACAATCATTTTTCACTGATACCGCAGCTCCTCCTGAGTTACCTTTACTAATTTTTGCTGAGGTAATAAAGTAATTATTTTCATATCCAGAGATGATTCCGTTTGTACTAGTAATACTCTCGTTTGATCCTATGCGTGGATACCCTAGCACTAGAATTTCCTCTCCACTTTGTGGTGGCATAGGACAAACACGATATTCAACATTGGAATTAATCGCACCCTTCACTTCATCTAAAGAAAGTGTGATGAACGCAGCATCCAGTTCTTCAAAATAAGAAGCTCTGTTTCTTTCAGCGTTTTGTTCTGTAAATGAAATAGCTGTCTCAGCACCATTACTCCAAATAATAGTACACGAATTAGGATTTTTCCCGTCTTCCTCTAATACGTGTGAGTTTGTAAAAATCACATAATCATTACCTGCTCCAAAGTTTATATCGCTAGTAGGACCGAAGTACACTCCTGATCCATAAGAATTTTTCCCTTCCGGATATCGACAATTTAACCGGACTGTTACATCATCCCATTTATCCACGATGTCTTCTTTTGAATTTGATTCTAAAGTAAATAGTTTGTCGGTGATCTCTTCTATATTATTTACTAGATCCCTGTTGGTGCTACTGAGTAGCCGTTCAGAAATTTGTTTCTTCTTTTCCAGCTCTTCTATTTGTGATTCAAAATCTGATCCTTGTCTGGCTAGTAATTTTTCAAGTGCATTATTTTCCTCTTCTGTTCCTGTTTTAAAATCCTGGAGTGCCAGGGTTATTTCTATGAGATCTTTTTTTTGTTGATCTTGAATAGAGGTGATTGCTTGGTCCTGAATAGTTACTATTTTATCCAGTGCTTGAATTTCTCTTTGCTGTACAAAAAAAAGAACAGCTAATACTATTACAGCGAATATTCCTGCGCCCCACAATAGTTTTATTCTTTCAATCTTCATGTCTGTAGTATAACAAAACAAGCGGAGGCGCAGCCTCCGCTTGTTTATTCTTTTCTATCCCAATCTCTGCTCTACTTTTTCCCAGTTCACAATTTTCAAGAATGCTGCTATGAATTCTGGACGACGATTTTGATATTTTAAATAGTACGCATGTTCCCACACATCAATTACAAGCAATGGTGTCATTACGCCATGCTCTTTTGTAAAGCTATCCATTAATGGATTTAAGTGGTTCAATGTTTGAACAACACATAAAGATCCGTCTTGTTTTTTACAAAGCCACGCCCATCCTGATCCAAAAACCCCACCAGCTTTTTCTGTAAATTCAGATACAAATCCGTCGTATCCACCAAATGATTCCGTCAACTTATTCATAACTGACTCACTCGGTTCTTGTCCTGTTGGTGCAAGTGATTCCCAAAAAAATGAGTGATTCCAGAACTGTCCTGCATTTGTCTGAATTGCTCGAGGCATCTGCATAATTTGTGGAAATATTTCTGTTTCCAAATTAACGTCATTAATCCCCTCAGCTTCTAGTGCCGCATTTAATTTAGTAGTATATCCCGCGTGATGCTTTGTGTGGTGTATTTCAACTGTCTCTTTATCCATGAATGGTTCAAGAGCATCAGTTTCAAATGGTAAGTCTGGTAGTGTAAATGTCATAAAAAATGAGTTAATCCTATAATTCTTTTATCTTATCACAAGAACGATAATTACCGAGCTGTCATTGCAAACTCACCTTTCAAAAAAGATTTTCTGTAGTCTTTTTCCATACGTTCTGTTCCGATACGAATAGCTTGTTTTGATAATGATTCAAAATGAGACCTGATAAATAGCTCTGTAGCAACCGAGTCTTGTTTGTATGCCTCTTTTAATACCCATCCAATAGCACTCTGTACCAATTCTTCGTCATGATTAATTAATTGTTCACAAACAGAAAATCCATAACCCAAATTACCAGAAAGCACCAAAGGATGCGCTGACATAGCAATGGTTCTTTTATCCCACACTGAATCGGTCCTCAATAATTCTTTTGCAATAACTTGTTTTTCTGGATGATTACAGATGTGTATTCCTAAAATATTTCTAGCTGCCAAGTCAACCATGTCCCAGTTGTCGACCAATCCTCTGTTTTCAATATAGAAATTATAAATCTCTTCCTGTTTATCCTGTTGAGACTCTTTATATGTACTAATCAGCAACCAAACCGCCATAATACGTTCATCATGAATTTCTGATTGTAATAATTCTTGAATTTCATTAAGTGTAATTTTTGAGGCATACGTTTCAGAAAATTGCACTATTTTTGAGATATTAACCCCTAGATACTTCCGAGTCTCGGCATTGTTAAAAAAGTCTCGCTGTTTTAAAGCTCTGTCTGTATTCTCTTCTTGTTTAAGATCTTCTCGTAATTCTCGAAAACAAGAAACTTCTTGTTCTTGTTGTTCTTCTTGTTTTATGAGTTCTTCTTTCTCAAGTGCTGATAAAACAGGTGTAGCCTCCTTGTTTTCAGTTGACTCATCCACATGCGCTGACTCTAAAGTCTCAACTTCCTGGAGAGGATTTATTGGCTTTATTATTGTTGTTTTTTGAATGGTATTAATTAGCTTCTTCTTTTTGTGTATATTATTTTTAGTCGCTATTCTCTTTTTTGTTTTTCTTACGTTTGTGCTTAACCCTGAAAAGAACACAAAGCTTGTGTAACCGATATCTCCTATCAACACAATCTTAACGAGCGAACTGACTACTGTAGTTGTTCCATACATCACGTCAGACAATAATGAAAGAATAAAAAGAACAACGAGGATACCAAGCGCAAGACCAGTTGTTCCTGTTTTTTCTTTATATGAATGGAGAGATGTGAGTAGTTGTTCTAACATAAGTAGTTAATGGTGTAAGTATTATACACAAGTGTTTTTTACACTGGTTGACAAGTCTGTGGAGAAAACGTGCTTTATTTTTTCTTGACAAGATTTTTCCAAACTAATATTTTTTATAGTACACCTGCGTGATATTTATCTTAAAATATTTTCAACAGCTGTTTTGATCCCCTCAAAATCAAGACCATGTTTTTCTAATAATTCTTCAGCTGTTCCTGATTCACCAAAGACATCATCGACACCTAGGCGCTTCATCTTTGTTGGCTGCTCTTCTCCTAATAATTCCGCAACAGCTGATCCCAAACCTCCAGCCCGCTGGTGTTCTTCAACAGTCACAATATGTTCTGTTTCTTTAGCTAACTCCAAAACTGCCTTGTTATCAAGTGGTTTAATCGTGTGCATGTTCAAAACTTTTATACCAATTCCCTTTTCTTCAAAATACTGTGCCACATCCAGACAGGTAGCAATCAATGACCCGCAAGCAACAATACCTACACGTGCTGACATAGTTTCTGGTTGCCACAATAACTGAGCCTTTCCTATTTCAAAAGGAGTTTTTTCTGTGGTGATAACTCGTGTTTTTTGTTTCTCCAATCTGATATATGTTGGATTGTCAGTTTTTGCGATTGCTTGTGTTGCCACAGATGCCTGTACTGCGTCTGCGGGCACTATCACCTCCATACGTGGAATAACTCGCATAATTGCAATATCTTCAATAGCTTGGTGCGTCCCTCCGTCTTGTGCCACAGAGATTCCCGCATGCCCTCCTACTATTTTTACCGGCACATCGTTATAACAAACAGTGGTACGAATTTGCTCCCAGTTTCTTCCGGGATTAAACATCGCATACGAAGCAGCAAATGGAATTTTACCCATAGCCGCCATTCCAGATGCTACAGACGCCAGGTTTTGTTCAGCCACTCCAACTTCAATAAACCGTTCTGGAAACGCCTCCTTAAAATGATGCATTCGAACTGATTCTGTCAGATCGCAACATAATGCCACAACATCTTTATTTGCTTTTCCAGCCAAGACCAAACCTTCACCAAAACCATTACGTGTTGCCTTTTTTTCGCAATCTTCCGAAAAAATATTCTCATTTAATTTTAATTTATTGTTTAACATATTATTTTTCAAGTGAGTTAAGAGCAACTTGTAATTCTTCCTGTGTTGGTGGTTTTCCGTGCCACAAATAGTCTCGTTCCCATGCTGGCACTCCTTTTGACGAGATGGTTCGAGCAATGATCATGGTTGGTTTTTCGAATACTGCTTTACCTTGATCAATAGCATCTGCTATTTCTTCTATATTGTGTCCATCGATTGTGATCGTGTGAAACCCAAATGATTCCCATTTATCTACGTATGGTTCTAGGGGCATAATGTCTTCAGTGAATCCATCAATCTGAATATTGTTCCGATCAATAATACAAACAAGATTTCCAAGTTTTTCTTTTCCTGCCATCATTGCTGCTTCCCAAATTTGTCCTTCATTTGTTTCTCCATCACCCATCAAACAATAAAAGAATTTTCCTGATGTTTTACCATTATCAATCCTGTCAGCCAAAGCCATTCCTACAGACTGTGATAGACCTGACCCAAGTGGTCCTGATGATGTTTCAATGCCTCTTAGGTGTTCACGATGTGGATGTCCTTGGAGTGGTGAACCTAGTGTTCTGAGAGTGTCTAAATCTTCTAGTGGAAAGTATCCTGCATGCGCCATAGTTACATATAACACTGGACAGATGTGGCCATTTGAAAGTATTAATCTATCTCGGTCTGACCAATCAGGCTTTTTCGGATTGTGTTTCATTGCATGAAAATACAGCGTAGTAAACACGTCTGCCATATCAAGAGGACCAGCAGTGTGACCTGTTCCTGCTTTTGCTAACATTTTTACAATATCGATACGGATATCATTTGCCTTATGTTCTAGTTCTTGTACTTGTTCTGGAGTAATTGTCATATACGTATCATTATAGCTAGCGGAGAGCCAATCAGCAATAAAATTCCTGAGTGTGTGGCGATGATTCTTAAGAAATATTTTTAAAATCTAAAATTACTTGGTTTATGTCTTGCGCATTAAATAATTCTGAATTTGTAGCAACAGAGATTGCTCCACTTTGGTACAGCTCTTGTGCATTTGTTATTTTAACTCCTCCGTCGACCATGAGGTTTTTGGTGGTTTTTTGTAATTCTCTTAATAAGAAAAAGGTTTTTGCATCAAGTTTCTCTCCACTAAAACCAACTTTGTTTATTCCCATCACTTGAATTCCTTTAAAATTATATGTTTCAAATAACTCTTGTATTTCATCTAGTTCATCATGCAAAGAAACAGCTAAATAAATATCTGTTGAACGTTCATCTATTTTTTCAAATAGTTCTTTCCAGAGTGCATGAAACACTATTGATGAAAAATGAAAAATGACTCGTTTTGGTTTGTATGTTTGTATCACACCAATCCATCTTTCAAAAAAAAGTTTATTATCTTTAAATGAAATCATCAGATCAAATTCAGCCCGTACCTGTGCTTTACTGAGGAGTGAGAATATCTCAACTATTGAATCTTCTGACGCTGCGTGTCCAAATGTAGTAGTGGGGACAAAAACTCCGTCACACATATCTATCTGGATCAAAGCTAATTTACCTTTTATTATCTCTAATTTTTCTTCAATATCTACAAGTGAAGACTCTAGTAGCGCAGGTTTTATTTCCATCTGCTGAGTATAACCGAGCAGCGTACAAATGAAAAACACCCGATTGGGTGTTTTTCATTTGTACGCTGCTCGGGTTCCTGCTATATCCCAAACACTTTAAATACAAATTCTTCAAATCCTGTGTAAATCAAATCAAACAATCCATCACTCTCTGTTTTTATTTGTCTCGTGCTGGCTATTTTTTTTGGTGCTTGTGCAATAGGAACTTTGCTAGAAATTTTTAAACTAATTCCTCCAGGAATAATACTTATTTTTTCGCTGACTTCTGTCGTAGTTGCAACTGTAGGCAACGTAGTTGTTGCAGTAGTTGTCGCAAAAGTACTTGTTGCGTTAAAGAGAACTGTATCAGTACCTGTTGCAGTGTTTGGCAGTGAATTAAATTCAGACACCTGCACTGGTACATCAGGAGATGCTTGACCAACAGTAATATTACCCACCTGTGCATATGCAGGAGTTGCAATTAAAAAAGTGATAAGAAAAAGAAATTTCTTCATATGGTTCATATTATATAATGTTTTTCTATTATCTCCAAGAGAACAATCCGCGGAAAAAGTCAACTATCCTGGCGAAAAATACCATGGTTTTTGACTCTTTTACCTCTACCTCGGGAGAATTATCATACGGAGGTGGTGTGGTTGGCTCAACAAATCCATCTAATGGTCCCTTTTGAGGTCCTAGATTTGTTGTTGGATCTTTTTTATCGCTCAAACACACTCCGTCATATAAATAAGTAACACTTTCTCCTGCGGAATCTAATGCACATTTGTTTGAAAATGTTTCTGGAATTGGCGGACAAGGAGCTTTGATACATTGCACTTGCCGTGACCCACACACAGGGAGATATTCTGTTGTACAGACGGCCGGCCTTGGATCTACAGAAGGCTTTTCTTTTGGGAAATAAGTTTCTGCTGTTTCAAGTGCACTCTTTTTGGTCTCAAAAAAATACTGTGGATTTGCCTCGTCAATGGTTGTTATGTCATTCATGAAAAATAGACCCACTTGGCCAACTTCATAGAATGAGCCACACGAGTGCCCTGGAGAAGACACTTGGATGTTATTGTTCTGACTCCCCTTCAATACTCCTCCTTTATAAATTTTCTGAATATCAAACGTGTATTCATTCCCTGCAAATTCCTCTTGTTCCTGTTTTTTAACAATAGTTGCCACAAAGATATGTTCGTACTTCGAAATGTTTGCTTCAACCGGCTGCATCCTGTCAGCGTCTTGCGTAAACGAACACGCAGAAGCAAATCCTACTGAAAATAAGAAAACAACTGGTATCAATACAAATTTTCTCATGATTATTTAAATTTAATTTTAATAATTTTACGACCTAATTTAAGAACTACCGTGTCTCCTTTTTTAAGTTTACCTCCAGACATTTTTAATGAAATACTTTTCACCTTATTTCCATTTAATACCACAGCTCCTTCTGTGATTTTTCGCCTGGCTTCGTTGTTTGATTTTGCTAAACCTGTTTTTTTAAGTATTTCAACAATTCCCAACTCCTCATTAATCACTACCTCTGGAAGATTTTCTGGTATTTCTTGTTTTTGAAATTGAGTAACAAATGCTTTTTGTGCTTTTTGTGCCATATCTTTACCGTGATAAAACTGAGTTACATTAGAAGCTAACTCCATTTTAATATCTCGGGGATTCTCTCCTGATGATAAACGATTATTAATTTCTTTTAAATCGACATCTGTTAAAAGCTCAAACCCAGGAATAATCATTCCATCAGACCAAGACATGATTTTCCCAAATTTCTCTTGTGGAGTATCCAAGAAAGACAACATGTTGCTTGTAGTTTTTCCCATTTTTGAACCAGAAGTGTCAGTCAATAATTTTACTGGCAATACAAACTTTTCTTTACCGAGCATGTCTTTCATAAGTGTTCTTCCCACCAACATATTAAATGTTTGGTCATTTCCCCCAATCTCACCATCAACATTCATCGCCACAGCATCATATCCCTGCATCAAGGGATACATAAATTCATGTATATAGATTGGCTTTTTCTCAACAAGTCGTTTTCTGAACATATCTCGTTCCATCATTTGTTGTACCGTCATCTTGGATGCAAGATTCAATACATCAGCAAACGTCATGGGATCACTCCATGTTGAATTGTATTTCAGTTCCGCCGCGTTTGGTCCATCGAAATCAAGAAACAGAGATGCTTGCTCTTTGTATAACTTTGCATTCTCAAGGACCTCTTCTCTTGTGAGTTGTTTTCTTACATTTTCTTTATCAGGGTCACCAATCTGAGCAGTAAAGTCTCCGATAAGCAAAATTGCTTTATGTCCCATTTTTTGAAACTCTGCCATTTTTTTAAGCGCAATAGAGTGACCCAAATGAAGAGTTGGTCCTGTTGGGTCTATACCTAAATACATAGAAAGTTGTTCGCCCGACTCGAGTCTACTTTTTAAAAAACCATCGTTAGGATAGATCTTTTCAATTCCACGTGTCATGAAATGCTTGATGGCATCTTTATCTGTGCTTATTGATATTTTTTTATTTGTATCTTTTTTCATAATTTTTTCGTATTCATAACATTATAACCCAAATTTGATACAATCTTTATATGCAAATAGATACGGAATTTGAACAGCGAGATAAAATTGTATTGGCGCTTGGAATTCTCCTTGTCTTATTTCTTTGTTTTTTATACTACGTAAAGAATAGAACTCCGGAAATACTTAATTATCCCAACAATAACAGCGAAATTATTGCTTTTGGAGATAGTCTTGTCTCTGGTGTGGGAAGCGAAAGTAACCGCGGATTTGTCCGTGAATTAGAAGTGTTTACCAACACAAACATCATTAATATGGGAATTTCTGGCGATACCACCCGAGATGCTCTGGCAAGAATAGACGATGTTCTCAAAAGAAATCCCAAGATGGTCTTGATCAGTCTTGGTGGGAATGATTCCATTCAACATGTTCCAGCAAAAGCGGCACGGAAAAATTTAGATAAAATAGTTTCTCAAATACAAAATACTGGTTCCATGGTCATTATTCTCGGAGTACCTGCTGCCCCAGGAGTCAGTGGATATAAAAATTTATACAAAGAAGTCGCGGAAGATCACCGGGCTGCTTATGTGCCCAATATTCTTGCTGGATTAATCGGTAGAGATGAATTTATGGCTGATCTCATTCACCCAAATGACTTGGGGTACATCAAAGTGGCTGAGAAGATTGCACCAATTATGAAACTGTATTTAGAATAAGGAGAAAAAACAGCACTCATTTATTTTGCTGTCCTCGGAATTACGCTCCTGTGGATGCAAAATAAATGAGTGCTATTTTTCTTTTTGCTTTTTTTAACTCTACTACTCGAATAGTTACAAATTTACAAACGATTCTCGGTCAACTTTTCCATCTGTAATCCGGACCCCTTCCTTTTTTAAAAGAGCTATCTTTTTTTTCTCTCCTTTCGCGTACTTTCCTACCGACCTGTCTGATCTCACCACTCGGTGACATGGAATAGTAATTAATTTTGTATTTTTTCCTACAGCTGATGCAACAGCACGCACAGCCTGTGCATTCCCCACTGCTCTAGCTAGCTCAGCATACGAGACAACTTTCCCTTGTGGAATCTGTTTTAATTTTTTCCAAACCCGCTCTTGTAATTCTGTGGCCATTATTTTTTTTGTATCTTAGACTTTTTTGAAACAAAACGTAATGACTTGTACACCACGTAAACAATAACCATCACTGGCAAAATAAGTATTGCGAACAAAAATCCCGCCAATGCATCTGGCAAGAATGAAAACAATATCCATCCAATTAGTGTAAAAAATCCTATAATCCCAAATACAATTGCTGATACCCACGCAAATATAAATAGGAATGCCTGTTTTTTAAAATCCTGCATTCTATTACGTGCTTGATTGGTTGCAAAATTTTGTCCGGCATTAAATCTTTTTGTAGTCTTTGATTGCGGACCAGTGACGATCTCTGCTTCTTCAAATTCTCTATTGTGATTTTGTGTTTGTTCTTTCATGTACAAATTATAACATTTGATATAATCACTAGTATATGACAGACAAACAACTCTCTACAAAACCATACAAAGGTGTCCGTGACTTTTACCCGCAAGATTGGATGTTCCAAAAGTGGATGTTCTGGAAAATGAAAGATGTGTGTGAACGATTCGGATATGAAAATTACAATGCTTCTCCGCTTGAGGCTTCTGAGTTATATGAGGCAAAATCGGGACAAGAAATTGTTCAGAACGAAACATATAACCTAACAGACCGAGGAGACAGGCGTGTGACTATCAGACCAGAAATGACACCCACCGTAGCGCGTATGGTTGCTGACCAAGTGCGTGAACTACCCAAACCAATCCGTTGGTATTCTATTCCCAACCTCTTTCGATACGAACGGCCTCAACGAGGACGATTACGAGAACACTATCAATTAAACGTAGATATTTTTGGTTCAGATTCAATCCAAGCAGATATTGAAGTAATTCAAATTGGAGCAGAAATCATGAAATCGTTTGGTGCGCAAGACAACGATTTTAAAATTGTGATAAATAATAGGAAAATTATACAAGCACTATTTAACTCATATACAACTGATAAAGACACCATCTACCAACTATCAAAGATTATAGACAAGAAGAACAAGTTATCAGCTGATGAATTCTCTGACACCTTGAGCGAGCTCCTAGGGAGAGATACCGGTGCATTCATTAATACCCTTGAAAATATAACGCTTGATAGCACTTCTGAATTTGCTGATACAGAAGATATTGAAACTACCCAGCAATTAATTTCTACACTACAAAAACTTGGTATCAATAATATTGTATTTGATATTACCTTGATGCGTGGTTTTGACTATTACACAGATATTGTTTTTGAATTTTTTGACACTGATACCAAAAATAACCGGTCTTTATTTGGTGGAGGTCGATACAATGATTTGCTTGATATATTTAACATGGAAAAAATACCGGCGGTTGGATTCGGTATGGGTGACGTGACTGCGCGAGACTTTCTTGAGACTCACGGATTAATGCCTAACCTACAATCTCACACCCAAGTGTATGTAGGATGTTTATCTGAAGAGACACTATCTGGAGCACAAGAACTTGCTTCGCAATTACGTGCTGCTGATATCAATGTTGAACTTGATTTTTCATTCCGTAAATATGAAAAAATGATTAACTCAGCTGATAAAAAGATGATCCCCTACTTTATTGCTGTTGGTGAAAATGAAGTTGATTTCTCTGCATATTCAATGAAAAATATTATTACTGGTGAAGTTCACGAAAATCTCTCTGTAGCTCCTATTATTGAAATTCTTTCAAAGTAGTTTAGTATTACAAATAAGTATGAGGAAAATTATTTTTGATATAGAAACAAAAAATACATTTGATGACGCACAGACAAACGATCCAGCTGACTTGGATGTATCTGTGGTGTGTTTGTACGACTCTCAAACTGACGACTACTATTCATTTACAGAAGACCAATTTAATGACATGTGGCCGTATTTTGAGACAGCTGACATGATTGTGACATATAACGGAAAACATTTTGACTTACCGTGTCTACAACCCCACTCGCCTGTTAATTTATCTGCTATTAAACACGTAGACCTTTTTGAAAAAATGCGTGACATAACGGGCAAGAAATTACCACTTAATGGTATTGCACAAGCAACACTGGGTATTGCAAAGTCAGGACATGGACTTGATGCTATTGCTTGGTGGAACAGTGGTGAGATACAAAAAATTATAGATTACTGTATACAAGACGTAAAAGTCACCAAAGCAGTATACGACCATGCGTTTACAAAAGGAGAATTGGTATATGAAGATCGTGCAACAAAAAAACCAGTTGTTGTGAAACTGAATACCTCGGATTGGGAGACATTCGAAACCCCATCCCAAGGAGGATTGTTTTAAAGAAAAACCACTCGATGAGTGGGGTTTTTCTTTGTCTTATTTTGTCCTCCCGCCAGGGATCGAACCTGGGACCGTCAGCTTAAGAGGCTGCTGCTCTACCATCTGAGCTACAAGAGGATGACCGGATTTTACTCCGGATTTTGTTAGTACCTAGGGCGGGAATCGAACCCGCACGGCTTGCGCCACAAGAGTTTAAGTCTTGCATGTCTACCAATTCCATCACCTAGGCATGAATTGGTCAGTTCTGTGAACTGGAGGCATAGGCGAGAATCGAACTCGCTCATGTCGGTTTTGCAGACCGAAGTGTTCCCACTTCACCACTATGCCTTATCCTTATGGATAGGCGCTATTATACATAAAAAGACCGCTAAGAAAAAACCGCCGAGGCGGTTTTTTCTTTGAGTATAAAATTTAGGCTTGTAATCCTAATATCTCTGAAATTTTTTCTTTGTTAAATCCCACGATAACTTCGTCTCCAATGATAGTCACTGGAACACCCATCTGTCCTGATTTTTCAACTACATAATTTCGTTTTTCCTCATCCTCTGCAACATTGATCTCTGTAAACTCTACTTTATTTTCTTTAAGAAAATCTTTAAGTAGATTACAGTACATACATGTTGGTGTTGAATATACTTCTACTGTCATATCTATTTTTTATTAGTAACTTAATAATTGTAACATGCGTCTCATCTACTCTTTATCCTCAGTTTTCTCTTCTGATTCTTCTTTTTGTGTTTCAGAATCGTCTTGTACTACTTCTGCGTCTTCCACATCAGATTTCTCTTCTCCTTCAGCTCCCTCTTCTGACTTCATGTGTTCAGCAATTTTCTGTACTTCTGCTGATAGTTCGTCTGTCGCTTTTTTAATAGCATCAATGTCTTCTCCTGCTTGAGATGTTTTTACAGCTTCTATTTTCTCGCTGATAATTTTTACTACGTCTTCAGGTGCTTTATCTCCTGCGTCTTTCATCGCTTTCTCTGACATAAACACCATCTGGTCTGCCATATTTTTTGCTTCAACAATCTCTTTCTTCTTCTTGTCTTCTCCCGCGTTAGCTTCTGCTTCTGCTTTCATCTTTTCAATTTCTTCTTCCGAAAGCCCAGATGATCCTTCAATTTTGATTGAGTTCTCTTTTCCAGAAGTTTTATCTTTAGCAGTTACATTCAAGATACCGTTTGCATCAATATCAAACGTCACTTCAATTTGTGGAACACCTCGTGGTGCTGGTAAAATTCCGTCTAGTACGAATTGTCCTAAAGATTTGTTATCTGTCGCCATTGGTCGCTCACCTTGTACCACATGAATTTCAGTAGATGTTTGGTTATCTGCGGCTGTCGAGAATACCTGTGATTTAGACGCTGGAATGGTAGTGTTCTTTTCAATTAAATGACTGGCCACTCCACCCATAGTTTCAATTCCCAGTGATAATGGAATCACATCAAGAAGCAATACGTCTTTCACGTCTCCTTGTAAAATACCTGCTTGAATAGCTGCTCCTTGTGCCACCACTTCGTCTGGGTTAATAGATTGGTTGGGATCTTTTCCAAACAATGCTTTTACTTCTGCAACGATTTTAGGCATTCGTGTTTGTCCTCCCACCATGATAATTTCATCAATATCTTTGATTTCAAACGGTGAGTCTGCAACCACTTGTTTGGTAATTTCCAAAGCCCGCGTGATAAATGAGTCCGCTAGTTCTTCAAGTTTTGCTCGTGTCATTTTTAACAACAAGTGTTTTGGTCCATCTTCTCCAGATGTAATAAATGGAATATTAATTTCTGTCTCTGATGCGGAAGATAGTTCAAGCTTTGCTTTCTCGGCTGCTTCATCAAGACGCTGTAGTGCAAGTGGATCTTTTGTTAAGTCTACTCCCTGTTCTTTTTTAAATTCGTTAGCAATCCAGTCAATGATTTTATAATCAATATCTCGTCCTCCCATTGAATGGTCACCTCCTGTTGCCTTCACTTCGACAACATTATCTCCTACTTCTAAGACTGATACATCAAACGTACCTCCACCAAAGTCGAATACTACAATTTGTTGATCATCTTTTTTATCAAAACCATACGCTAGCGCTGCTGCTGTTGGTTCGTTAATTATTCGCTTTACTTCTAACCCCGCAATTTTACCTGCATCTTTAGTTGCCTGTCTCTGTGCATCGTTAAAATATGCTGGTACTGTAATCACAGCTTCTGTTACTGGTCCTCCCAATTTCGCTTCTGCATCTGCTTTTAATTTTTGCAAAATGAATGCAGATAATTCTTCGGGTCTGTGCCATGATTCTCCCATTTTAATTTCAACCCCACCGTTTTCAGATTTTCTCACTTCGTACGGTACTGATTTAATTGTTTGTTGTACTTCTTTTTCATCAAAATTGTGTCCGATGAAACGTTTAATAGCCACAATAGTATTTTGTGGGTTTGTTACAGCTTGACGTTTTGCAAGTAATCCAGCAAGACGTTCTCCTGTTTTTGACTCAGCAACAATAGACGGAGTCGTTCGATTCCCCTCTGAGTTTTCTAAAATTTTCGGTTCCCCTCCCTCAATCACTGAGATTGCTGAGTTGGTTGTCCCTAAATCTATTCCTATAATTTTTGACATATTTTATTGTTTTATTTAGATGTGTATTTATTAATATTTTCTCAAATAGTCATCGTGAGACTATTTAAATTTTTCCTAAGGCTACGGCGCGCAAGTACGAGGACATATTTTTGTATCCTAATGCTAATGCTCGTTTTTCCATTAGTTGTTTTTCGGTTGGCGTGACTCGAAATCTCATAACCTCTGATTGAGCTTCCAATTCTTGCTTGGCGTTCATGATAGCCTTTGCTAACTCTGCCAGTACTGCTGGAACCTGATCATTTGGAAACTGCGCACGAATACCTGCTCCTTCACAGATAATAGTGGTTGTTTCTGATTTGGGTTGTAAGATATATTCATATCGTTTATTCCCTACCAAAATATAATGTGTAATTTTTGTAGCCATAATATATACACATACAAGTGCTACTCCATAAGCAGAACTTGTATATGTGGCTACATTTTACATTTTTGTACCACAGATTGCAAGTATTAAAAAACCCTCACTACGGAGGATTCTTTAGTAAAAATTCTTTTCTATTTTATAACCGCTGAGCCGATAAGTACTGAAAATGCTTTACACCAAATAAGTACGTATTTGTAATCAGCTACATCAATACTGTCTGGAATTTTATAGTTTTGATTTCCTACGTTCCCTTTTAATTTGCCTATACTTACAAAATTATCTGCAGATAAACTATTGGAAAGGTATACGTATCCATCAGGAACATTGGTTGCCCTAAAGTTCGCTAGAGATAAATCTTGTCCGGAAATATAAACATTACCTGTTGTGGTATGTGTAGCATCTCCATCCTTGAATGAACCTTGTAAAATCACTAGAGGCTGTTGGTTATTTACTGGTTCTTCTCTGCCCGAGAAGTCTGTATCTTGTTCAAAAGTAGTTGTCTCTTCTGACACTGAAGATTGTGTGTCATTATCCTGCAGATCTTCATTTTCTCTGTCAGCAACTGATACAACTAATTCTTCGTTTACTATATTGTCACCAAACAGTGGTTCAACAAGCCAAAATACAATTATTCCTATTGCGATTATTATTACTGTTATTATTGTTTGTTTCATATGTAAAGCTTACCTTACTTTCTTAACGAAGACAATAACGACCTAGATAACAGCACAGTAATGACAAACAAAAAAACAGAATGCAAAAAAATAGCCCGTCCTCGAACCTGCGGTCCTGTGGAGGCTACTCTTTTCTACTCTGGATTCTTTAGGATGGAACTATTCTCCGATATGGACTTTTGCTGGTCTTAGAACCTTGTCACCTATTTTATATCCTTGCTTCACAACAGAAACCACCGTATTTGCCTCTTTCTCGTCTCCTGGGACTGTTTGTACTGGCTCATGTAGTGTTGCGTCAAATGTGTCACCTACTGCTCCAAATAGTTCAACTCCATGTTGCTCCAAAACCTCTAAAAATTGTTTGTAAATATACTCTACTCCTATTCTCCATGTTTCTGGTACAGATTCCCATGATTCTTTATTTGAAAAAGCTGCATCAAAATTATCAAGCATTGGAATTAGATCATTGATGACCGATTGTTTCCCTAGTGTCGTAAACAACAATTTCTCTTCTGCATGAACTTTCTTTACATTAGCCATCTCCGCTCGGGCACGTTGCCAACCATCAAGATATTCTTGTTTTTCTGCCAATAACATATCTAGCTTGTCTTGATCTTTTTTCTTTTTTCCAGAGAATGTTGTCTCAGAATTTTCTTCTTCAATAAAAATATCTTCTACTTGTTCCTCTTTATTTTCTAGATTATTCTCTTCTGTATTCATAGACACGATTATATCTAATTATGTCGTATACATCAAAATTCATACTTCTAAATTTCATTGCATCAGAGGAATTATTCTTTGCTACAATATATACAGATTAGTAAATAATTATAAAATATATGAATTACGGAAAGATCTTTACAGGACCTTTTATAGATATGTGGACCAAAATCCTAGAATACTTGCCCTTACTGGCTGTTGCATTCTTAGTGTTTGTCTTAGGACTTATACTTTCACCTCTTGTGGGAGGTTTGGTTCATAAGATGCTTCGTTTTATGAAGATTGATCAAGCTGCCGAAAGTACAGGGATTAGCTCTGCTCTTGCCGGGATTGGAATGGATTTCTCATTTGCAAAAGTTATAGGAGAGATTACCAAATACATTATCTTTATTATCTTCCTTAATATCGTCGTGGAAATACTGGGATTAACCCAGATCACTATGCTTATTGATGATTTGATTAGATATATTCCTCAGGTAATTATCGCAGTAGCGTTGTTTGGAGCAGGATTAACTTTTGGTGATTTTTTCAAAAAGACCACCATTAGAATGTCTGGGGCAACAAACATGTCTGACAAAGATGGCGCTTTGCTTGGGATGATTGGTAAATTTGCCATTGTAACGTTCGCGGGGATGGCAGCACTTGTACAACTAGGAGTCGCTAACGAACTAGTACAGATACTGTTTGCTGGGATTGTTGCTGGGTGTGCGCTTGCCATGGGTCTCGGATCACAAAAACGTGTAGCAAAAATGTGGGAAGATTTACATCAGAAGCGGGATGATTAAAGAAATTAACACAAAGAAAAAGACGGCCCTTCGGGCCGTCTTTTTCTTTGTGTTAATTTTCGATAAATTTTGTATCCAGAATCTTGAGTTTGATTCTATCAAAAGATAATGATTTATTGACTGACCGTGGGTCCAAACATAGTGTCATATTAAAGAGACTCCCTGGCTTAGCAAACGTAAAGTTTACCTGAGCGTTATCATTGTTAGAAGTAAGACCAGTAAATGATGCTTGTACTCCGTTGTTCAAATCTCCCGTACACCAGTCTAACCAAGTTCCTGCGTTTCCAGGTTCTGTACGAACATAAATTGGATCATCAATACTCAACAATGTGAAGGTTCGTCCTTCACATCCAAACCATCTACTGTTGTTTACCGAACATTCAAAGTCTGATGATGTTACTTCTCCTGGATAATTACATGACCCATCTATTGCTGTTGCATTTAGATTATAGTTTGTTGCCCTCTGGTCTGTACATCCATAGGTGTGATACTGGCAAGAGCCATCATCATTAAGTGCTGTTGGTACAAAATTTCTAGCTGAAACATCAGTACATCCATCAACAAGCGTTGCTGGAAATATACACGAACCATTATTATTATTTGCAGCAGGAGAATAATTAGTAGCAGCTGGATTTGTACATCCAAATATTTCTACAGTTGGACCTGTTGGATCTAACGGATCAACAGGAGGATCAACAGGAGGATCAACAACTGGTTCATCACTTACTAAAAAGTTTCGTACATACTGACAGTCAAAGATATTATTAAATTTAGTTGTTCCATCAAACTTTGAAAAATCAAAGAAATTACCACACGCGTCAGGAATAGTAAAAATTACTTGATGTACACCTTTGTTCAAGTTCCCCATGTTTGCGAACCGTGTTTTGATTTCTGAAGCAGAAGGAACTATTGTTCTTGCGGGTCCGTTATCTACCTGCATGGTTACTGCATATCCAATAGGTTTTTTATTTGTAGTTGTATCCACAAAAGTGACTTGTACGTCTTTCCCTTCTGTCATTGTGTATTGATCTTTTACATCAAAAACAAATTGAAATGTATCTTTGTCATTTGAATATGAAATAGTTTTTCTAGCATCACTATATAAAGCCGCTGAAAAAATAACAAGACAAGAAATTCCTACTATAAATATTTTTGTTGTCTTTTTATGTAATAAGTTTAAAAACATAGATGATTATTTTATATTTACGTTTGGAGAAATATTATTATTTCCCCCTCCACCACCTGGACTTACTTCCCCTCCACCAGTACTAGAACCGGGAGTGTCAGAACAAATTACGTATCCTTTTTGTCCATTAAATGTTTGATTTTTTGTTACGTTACTTATTCTAAAGTATGAACCAGTACCATACACCAATTTGTTGTTTCCTGGTGAAGTAAACTCTCTAAATCCATTACTATTTCTTGGTGCTTGCCCAACAACATATTGATATCCTTTTAATTTACACAATGCAATTAATGTTGTTGAATCAGAAGCTAATCCACTGTGGCCTGGTCCATCTGATGCGGTCTGACTATAGTATTTAATTCCTGGATTACTCTCAAAGGTATAATTTTTATCAGTTGATTCAAACCAACGGAATCCCGGACACTCATTATTTGAATCACGATTCATGGTTGTTCCATTGGCAATATTTCTACACACTAAGTTTGTTGATTCAACAATAAAGTCGCGTTGATAAAATCTAATTGGGTCTTCACGAGAAACTTGACAGGTTGTTTCTCCATAAGAACCAGAGAGTGTTCCATCAGAACACGTTCTCACCTGCTGTTGACATGTTTGACCAAACGGAACAGTTTCATTTTCGTACGCTCGAACAGTATCTCCGTTGCTGAGTGTTATTCCATCAAATACACAGGTTGCTGCTGGAGCTACAGAACACGAAGCAGCTTGATATGATCCTGATAGTGTTCCATTGTTACAGGTTCTTGTTTGTGACTGACATGTTTCTCCAAATGCTACCCTCGATGACTGATATCCTTGAACTGTTTCTTGATGCGCAACTGTTGCTCCATTAAATATACACGCAGTAGCTCCCGCAACAGAACAGCCTGCTGCTTGATATGATCCTGAAAGAACACCGTTAGAACAGGTTCTTGTTTGTGATTGACATGTTTCTCCAAATGCTACTGTTGAAGCAGAGAATGCAGTCACCGCATCACCATTTGATACTGAGTTTCCATTAAACGTACAATTGGCAGGTGCTGTTTGTTGTGCACATGTCCATCCTCCATTAGACCATCCTAAAAAATTCTCTGTTCCATTACAGTCTTGTGGTTTTGGTGCTTTAACATTATATAAATAGTCTAAGTTTGATTTAAGATTTTGTGATGAAACAGTACTTCCGGAACTAATCCAAGATGTTCCCAGCCAATTTGACTGCGCCACTCCGACTCCTGCTATTGCCAAGAGAGCAACAATTACTACCGCGAATATACCTTTCTTCATATATATTTATATTATTTATTTACAAAATCTTTATCCTTACTATAAAAGTACCAAACATACGCTCAATAGTAAAATAAAAAATCTGTGTACAGATTTTTTATTTTACTATTATTGTGGTGGAAGGTTTGAACCACGACACACCAAATCCTTTCCGTACTCTCCTCCTGTCACTGCTACTCCACAACTACATCGACTATCAACTTGATATCTAACTGCGTACTCTGCTAATTCGTATGTGTCTATAACTTTTCCATCATCGGGACATGTTTGAACATTAAGTTCTTGAGTTGAAAGTTCCCACCCAGATGTTCCACACGTGGCACGATGGATATAGTTTCCACTTCCCTGAGATTCTCTATAAGTTGAGCCTGTTCCTTGGCATTCTGTTGGATATGTGTAGGTGTCAGTGAAACCAACCTGAGAGTTTGGCACTAATCGTGCTGGAACTACACAAGAGGTCCCCTTTCTGTTTGCTCCATTTCCTATATTTATAGTGTATACGAATGATAAGTCCTGAGAAGTACACGCGCTTGCTTGTACTGTACAGACACTATTAGTAAATGAACCTGAGAGTGTTCCATTATTACAAGTTCGAGTCTGTGTGTTACATGACTGTGGAGCATCTACAGAAGAGGTCTCGTGCGCAGTAACTGTTTGTCCGTCTGCGACAGCAACTCCATTAAATATACAAGAATTCGCTTGTCGGGCAGAACAAGAACTAAATTGATATGATCCTGATAATGTTCCGTTTGAACAATTCCGTATTTGTTGACCACAAGTCTCCCCAAAGGCTACTGATTGTGTATTATATGCAGCGACCGAACGTCCATCTGCGACAGTGACCCCATTAAATGTACAGGATGAAGCCACAGGTGTTGTTACCAGCACATTCTGACACTCCCAAGATCCATTATTCCACGTCACACGTTTTTCATCTCCAGTACAGTCTTGAGGTTTAACAACTTTTTGTGCTTCTAAATAATCTAGATTTGATTTCAAAGATACTGCAGGAATCAAAGAACCTTGAGTGATCCACCCCGTCCCTATCCATCCATTGGTTTGAGCTGTTACTAATCCTGTAACTGACAGTAATCCCAAAACAATTACAAATACAATACTTTTTTTCATATATCTATAAGATAGCAGGAGAATTTTTGAAAGTAAATAACATATGTGTAGAGCAAAAAAAGAGCGCAGGCGTAGCCTGCACTCTTTTTTACTTATAAACCAGCTTTTTGTAATTCCTCTAATATTTTTTTCTGTTCTCGTGTTATTTTTCCTGGAACATCAATGACTAACTCAACATACATATCACCCCGACGATTCTCTGTTATTTGGACTCCTTGTTCTTTGATACGTAATTGTTTTCCTGTACTTGCCCCGGCCGGTACTTTGATAGTAATTGCTCCATCAATGGTAGATATTTTTTTAGAAACACCCAACGCTGCTTCACTTAAACTGATAGTTGTTTTTGTAAACAAATCTTTTCCTTCTTTTTGAAATTTCTTGTCTTGTGCGACACGAACAAGAATATACAAATCACCGGGTTGTCCTGTTGCTAGAGCCTCACCTTTTCCAGACATACGTAACTGTTGACCGTCTTCTATCCCAGCCGGAATTTTTACGCGCACTTTTTCTTTGGATCTCACTACTCCGTCTCCTTTACACGAATGGCAGTTTTCTTCTGGTATCTGGCCACGTCCTTGGCATGTTGGACATTCTACTTCCCGCTGTATCTGACCCATAATAGTATTTTGTACTCGGCTCACTCGTCCATTCCCGTTACAGTCGTGACATGTTTTTGTTTTTTTATTGTGAGCTCCTGTTCCCTCACATTCCGAACACACATTATTTTTCACTAATTCAAATTCTTTTTCAGCACCAAACACTGATTCTTTAAACGTAATGGTTGTCGTTGTTGAAATATCATTCCCTCGACGCTGTCTTTGTCCTCCACCAAACCCACCAAATTGAGAAAAGATATCCCCCATATCAAATTCAAATCCTTGTGCACCTCCACCAAAATCAAAACCGCCCCCATTAAATCCACCTCCACCACCTTGTGTTCCAGCTTTTCCGTACGCATCATACTGCTGTCTTTTTTGTTTATCAGACAGCACAGAATACGCTTCGTTTACAGCTTTAAATTTTTTTTCATCTCCACCTGGTTTGTCTGGATGATATTCTTGTGCTTTTTTTCTAAATGCTTTTTTTAATTCAGCATCTGTGGCAGTTTTCTCTGCACCCAATAATTCGTAATAGTTATCTGACATATATTATTTTTTACATTACATCGAGTAGTATTCTCGATATTTTTTGGTATTATAGCAAAATCATGGCTGACAAAAAATTCATCTACAAACCAAGCGGAGTTGACCAACTTATTATGTTTATCATATTACTTGCAACGGTGACTTTTGGTGGACTTATTTATATGGATTATACCGACAGCTTTCCTACTCGTAACAACAATGCTTCACCCGAGCTCAAAGAACTACTGAGCGCACAAAAAGAATTAGAGGCTGCTATCGAGAAAGCAAAACACGAACAAGATAATTAAAAAAATGGCTTCGCCATTTTTTTTATTCTCCGTACACCGGTGTATCAATATTATTATTTTCAACCACAATATTCCCAAAGAGTTCGTCCTGAGACAAATCCACAAATCCTTGTTTGTATAATTCCAGCACAGCCAAAAATGAAATAGCTGTATCTTTTTTATTTCCCCCCACCACCAATTCAGAAAAGTTTGCTCGTACAAATCTTTTAATACGTGTCGAGATATTTTCTAATACTTCTTTTAAACTCATTTGCCGTTCCACATGTTTCTCTGGAACAAAATTACTTTGTGGAGCCTGCGCAATGACGTTCGCGATTGCGTTATACATTTCTACTGGTGTCATCTGATTGTCTGGAGTAAACACTATCTTCTTTGTGGGAGCTCGATAGATTCTGTTTCTTAAAACTTTTTTGAAGATAGTATCGTTCATTTTTTGTGCAACTTTTGAAAAAATTGAAAATAGTGCAAGACGCTCTTGCAATTCTTCCGCATCATGCTCTTCCTCTTCTGAAAGATCAAACGTAGGTAACAGTGCCCGAGATTTAATATATGCCAGCGTTGCTGCAACCACAACAAATGCAGATGCTTCTTTCAGTTCTAGTTCATACTGTTTTACGTACGCAATATAATCATCAGCGATGGATGCTAAAGACACTTCACTAATATGTAGTTTCTTTTTTTCAATAAATGAAAGCAGTGCATCAAACGGCCCTTCAAATTGTTCTGTTTTAATGAGAAATTTTGACATAGTGTTTATAAAACAGATTATACCCTGTTTCCGTTACTGAGAAAGTACAAATTGAATATAGCAAAAAAGCGACATGCGCTTTATTATAAAATCTGGTGATGAATAATATTTTATTTGAAAAGTGGAGTCTTGAAAAACAGAAGATTCATATGCTGGAATCCGGGAACTTTTTCATAAATGAGCGTGAAATTTGGTTTACTAAAATGGGTCAGAACATTGGTTATGAAGAAAATGGGAAGAAAAACTTTCTGCGACCCGTACTGGTCTTAAAGAAGATAGGTAATCTTTTCTTTGTTTCTGCGATGACCAGCAAAGGAAAAACTAATCACCCGTTCTATCATAAGATGCTCTCTGTCCATCTAAAAAATCCAAAAAACATAAACTCTTCGTACGTGATTCTCTCGCAAGTTAAAGTTATGGATAAAAAGAGATTTTTCGAAAATATTGGATCATTGGAATTACATGAATTCAATGAAGTAAAAGAAAAACCCAGAACATTATTGCTCTGAGTTTTTCTTTTCTTTCTCCTGCGTTAGGAGATGGATCCCGAAGGACGTTTGTGCCAGTTATCATAACAAAACAATTCCAAAAATCAAATACCTTTACCTGTTCTCTTTATCTGATATAATCCCACGTATTGCACAGATAGATATTTGCGCATATGCGTCTGTGGCAGAGCGGTCAAATGCATCAGACTGTAAATCTGACGAATTATTTCTACGGGGGTTCGAATCCCTCCAGGCGCACAGAGAAACAAAAAAATCCCTTTGGGATTTTTTTGTTTACTCTTATTACTATTCTGGTTTTTTGAATATAAATAGATGCTCGTGCATTATCAAGAGAAAATTATAATCCTTTGATTTATTAACCCAAAATCCTGTTGCCTTGCAGTTAAACTGCCGTTTAATAATATCCTCTTTCAAAAAGAAACCCGATTCTAAAAATCTACTCATCACCTTGAATGCAAGAGGTTGGTACATCTTTTTTCTTCGTGTGTCACCCATCAAGATTGCGCAATACTTACCCGGCTTTGTCACCCGATATGCCTCATCGGCAAATTTCCCCAGCTCCTCAACAAACTCATCAATGTCATGAATACTGGACATGTCTGTTGGAATTTTCCCTTCACTGTACTTAATGATATCTACATACGGAGGATGCGTAAGGACCAGATCGATTGATTCATCTTGAATGGATTTCAGTTTTCGAGCATCCCTCTGGTAGACCTTTTGCCAAGAATCATTACCTGCATCAAAAGCTAGAGATTTTTTTGTTCGAATACAAGCCTCTTCGTTCACGTCTGAACAAATAATATTTCTATTCAATATCTTTGCTTCAATTGCTGTTGTCCCGCCGCCAATCATAGGATCCAATAAAGTGTCTCCTTCTTCTGAGTACCGTACAATTATGTTTCGAACAACTTCTGGTGCCCAATTTCCGCGCCAATCTGATTTATGTGTTGCCCAATTTCCTCTACGTGGAAATGCCCACACGGTTGTGCACTCTTGTTCAAACTCTTCTTTCGGATGAAGGTTCATTTCTACCATTGTATTTTTCCTAAAACTCCGTCTTCTACCATACTTAAATTAAAGACATGCTCATTGTGATTGTATGTCTCCTCCAAAGGCCTTAACGCGGTATTCCAACCCAAACCATCTGTTATCCAAATAAAATCAATATCCTGTGTCTTTAATTCATTAAATAATGATCTAAATTCACCGCAAACGGCTTTTAGTTTTGAACCTCCTCCGTTATAAAAATTGACCTCCACTAATTTTATTTTTTTATTTTTCGGATTAAAAATAGCAAAATCGAAACTTCTACTTGATTTATTCACTTTTATATCAATATTCCACATGTTCTTAATTTTTTTTGCATTAGCTTGGTTCATGTATTCTAAACCATTCCGAGATGTGAATTTTTTAATGTATATCTCTGTAATTTCTTCCATCAAGGATCCGCCCCTATTTTTTCTCCCATTCGAATCAAGACCCACCTCTATTCCAAAAACATAGTCCACAATATTCTTAATTCCATCCTCTTTAAATATCTTTTCTATCCCCGACTCCTTAATATACTCCATCACCTCTTTATCACTAATACTAGATTCCTCGGAAAAATCAAAAAAACTACTCGTATTTTCAGTTTTATCATATATTTCTAATTTAGAATCTCTCACCGCAAGCAGTGTTGGCATGGTTTGGATTATGTCTCTGTTGTTTTTGAGTAGTAGTAGAAAGTGCTTCTCGAAGTTTTCCTTACCCAAAAGATAGTTCATTTTGTTTAATGATATTTCTATTTGTCTTATATTATTTAGGGCCTTATCCCAATTCACAAAATAATCCCAAGTTTTTATTGAGCTCTTGAACGTGTTTTTTAATTCTTCAAAATCTTTTTTCATAGTTTCTTAAATATCCTACCCCCTTTTAGAGTATCTGTAAATGTGACATGTTGAACTTGCCAAGGAATAGACCAGTTACCTTGTCATAAACATTATTCTTTAAGATGTTTTTTGCATAACGGTCTTCTGCGGCTTATACATTCCATCTTCCCGTCTTCAGTGCAGATTGAAATATTTCAAATATTGTTTCCGCGATCTGTGTGCCCCGCGCGTCTATTGCAGACTCCGTCTCAGTATCAAACGGATAAAGATGAATATTTTTATTCATTTGAATATCTCCTTTATCAAAAGCTACCACCTTCTTTGAAAAGTCCCGATCAGAGAATTTCTTAGAGGAATTCTTCTTTTTGGGTAACAAGGTCAAATTACCAATATGGTGACGCATCTTCATCTTTGATGATTGAGGGATTATGTGTTCTACAGTGGGCTCTTTAATAATATCTGGACCCCCTTGGTCTATCATGTACAAATTCAGAGGAAACCTTGTTAAAGACTTTGAACTTTTAGAGTACTTTGTTTTACTTGAGAAACTCTCAACAAAGTCTTTTTTGTAATCCTCTTTTACTTTTTCCGCGAGATCATTAAACAATTGTTTCTCCCTGTACTTCTCTTGCTTTACATCATTGCTTGCAAAATTCGCGTATTTACTTTCAATGGAGCTTGGACTTCCAGGAACATGTTTATATATTGCCTGGAAGGCTACAAGCTTCGTCAAAGACCTCATGAAAGTGCTTGGTTTTTTAGAGCTCTTGTAAAGAACTATCAATACTGGGTAAACTTGCTCTACGCGAAGGGCGGTCAAATATCTTAGCTCCTCAGCGATTTCACTTTTTTCATCAGAGGAAAGCGACTTAAAAAGATCCAAGGATTCCACGTCAGATCGCCTCAAAGATAGATATATCTTAGACACCTCCAATGCTTTCTCTAAATATCTCAATGTCTCAACTTTATCGTTCCTTTTTAATATCCTTATTGAAAAGTCTTCAAACAACTTTGCATGACTTGTATAGTATCCTTCAGATATCCAATAATGTCTCAGGAATGTCTTTAATTTCTGGTGATTATTTGCAAAACAATCCTCGAGCTCAACCCACGATTCCTCTGCTTTCATTAAGCTGTCCGAATCATTGCTTAAGCTTCTAAATATACCGTTTTTAATAAGATCTGTGCTTGCGAGAGAAACTCCTGTTGCATTTATACTCTCAAAAAGATTGTAGGCAATTTCTTGATCACCACAGGTGATCATTATGAAATTAACTGAAATCAATTTTTTATAAAATTTTGATATGTCATCCTTCTTCAGTTCGTTAATTTTCCCCGATATATGCAAATAGTTTACGTGCATATTCTTTTGCCCATCATCAAGCTCTTCTATCGAATATTTTTCTTCTGAAACTATTTTTTCAAAAATTTCATCTGTTTTTTTATTTGAAAAAATTAACCTTCTTTTATTTTCTTTATTATAAGAAAACTCCGAGAGCAGATACCACATAAAACCAATTTCTTCTTCTTTAAAAAAACTATTAGCTTTTTCAATATTTTTTAAAGCAGCTACCATCAAGGACAGGGTCGTGAGTCTTTGTTGTCCATCTATTAGCTCATCTTCTCCCTGTGTACCCCTTTCCCCAGAAACATTCACTAGTGTTCCAACAAAATATCCTGGTTCATTTTGCATAATGTCATCAAATAGTTGGTCTATTTGTTTTTTTGTCCAAACGTATGGCCTCTGCAAAGAAGGAATAGAAATAAACTTTGGACCACTACGATACAGTTCATCAAAACTTAAATCAATTGCTGCAATTTTTTTATCCTGTCTTTTCATTTTTTGAAATTAATAATTAGTAATCACCAGCTCAGAGACCTTACCTCTACCGTTTGCATTGGAATTAATTGCCCGCGCCGCTTGAACTGTATGTATTTTTATAATATCAGATAATCCTGCGTATATCTGCCTCATAAACGTGGTGTCCGAGTTTGACAACATTACGTAACATCCGCGCTTGTGAAGTTCCAAGAAAGTCTCTCTCAATTCAATTTGTTCTTTTTCCAAAAACGCATCTCTCGTGTAAGAGGTAAAGCTTGATGTTCGCGAGACTGGGTAGTACGGAGGATCAAAGTAAACAAAATCTCCTTTTTTTGCAGTGTCCAGCACCATCTTATAATCGGCATGTTTTATGGTTGTCCCTTTTAGTGATCCTGATACGAGGCGTAGATTCTCCACATCTGCAATATTTGGGTTGTTATATTTTCCGTACGGAACATTAAATCCGTTTTTTGAGTTTACTCTATACAAACCATTGAATGCTGTTTTGTTGAGGTATATAAACCGAGCGGCTCGCGCAATATCTGTCATTTTTTCTACATCCTTTGCGCGAATCTTGAGAAAGTACTCTTTGGTGTTTTCTTTCTTGTGTTTTTTAAGTTTAACTATCAACTTCTCAACATCATTCTTAATAACATTGTATGCAATTACCAGTTCTTCATTCATGTCAGTGAGAACTGCTTTCTCTGGAAGTAGGTCAAAGAAAAGAGCTCCTCCTCCTGCAAATGGTTCAAAATAAGTATTGGTGCGAGGATTAAAAAGTGAAGGTGGATAAAGATCCAACTCCCTAAACTGTTTTAATAACTGCCTCTTCCCTCCAACCCATTTTACAAAGGGTGAAGGTTTTCCGTTATCTAAAAATTCTTCAGCTTGTTCTTCAATGTTTTTAATACCAAAGCGAGAAACTATTGAACTGGCAAGTACATGGTGAATTGAAAATTTATCCTGTAGTAAATCGATTGAGTCATTCTTTGTCATCTATACATAATAGCAAATCTAAAAAAATCAGTGTTGCCAGTTTTTACACATGTTTAACAAGTTGGAGATATTTTTCGAAATCATTCATAATCTATAGATAATACCAAGAAAATAAAAAATCCGCCCGAGAACGGGCGGATACTTTTTACTTTTTAATGGAATAGGTGGTTTGTCCTAGATACATTATCTGGGAAAGCGCAACTCCAACCGTACAAATCTTGTATCAATTTGTGCTGTTGAGTAATTAATAAAATTGACTGTTGTCGCTTAAGCATAAATAAATTTTTATCGCATGATCCGCCTATGTATGCTTTTTCATCCTCCTCAATACCTTCTGGATCAAATCTTATACAACTTTGACTAGATTCATCAAAAATGATCAGACCTTCAATATCAAGACTCTTGATTCTCCCTGTCGTCAAATAAAACGCGACTGCATTATCATCTTTTATATTCTCAAAGTACGCAGTGACTAGATCGTCAACTTTATAGCCGAATTGGATTAATTCTTCTGATAAGCTTTTCATCTTTAGTTCCTCCTATGTGAAATATAAAGTAAATCATTGAATTGGTCAATTGTGTTAGTATCAACAGAACATGGAAAACACTATTTCAAACAAGAATCAGAGAGTTGCAGATGAGTACAGAAAAACAAAAGGTCATACAAAAAAGTTTAAAGAACGAGAAGAACGGGCAAAACAACTGACTGCCCTGCTTAAAAAAATGTATCCAGAACCGAAATCAGAGCTGTACTACAAAACTAAGTTTCAGTATGTGGTGGCGGTGGCAATGTCCGCGCAATGCACTGACAAACGAGTGAACATCGTAAACAAAGAATTATTTAAAACATATAAAACAGTGGATGATTTTGCTGAGGCAAAACAACATGATTTAGAACAAGCTATTTCTTCGGTAACATTTTACAGAAACAAAGCAAAACATATTATTGCTGCGGCCAAAATAGTTCGGGATGAATTTGGCGGACGAGTCCCTGATAATCGTGCGGACCTAATGAAACTTCCTGGTGTAGCGTCCAAAACGGCGAACGTAGTAATGGGTGAATTGTTCGATACGTGGAATGGAATTGCGGTGGATACTCACGTCAGGCGGTTTGCATTGCGGTTTGATCTGACGGATAAAAAGACACTGGATACTATTGAGCCAGAGCTGATGGCGTTGGTGCCTAAAAAAGATTGGAAGTATCTGAATAACGGGTTTGTGTTGTATGGTCGGCATTTGTGTAAAGCGCGTCCGCACGAAGACTGCAAAGATCATCCATTAACAAAGATATGGCCACCCGCACTAGACAGATGGCCCAAGTCGAAATAAAAGAGCGGGCCGAAGGCCCGCTCTTTTATTGTTCTTTTTTCTCTTTCTGTCCTTCTACTGCTTACTATTACTCTCAACTAGTTCTCTCTCCTTTTTTGTAGTCTTTTTTTTAGCAGCCTTTTTCTTTCCTTTTTGTTTGAATTCATATCCAAACTCATCTTCCTTGTGATCAATACAGAATGTTCCTGCAACACCACTTCCTGCTTTAATCATCTCACTTGCTAGTGGATTCAAGACATGTGATTGAATTGCTCGTTTCAGTGGACGTGCTCCATACTCAGGATTGTATCCTTCGTTCGTTAGCTCTTCCATCGCTTTTTTAGAGATTTTTAGTTTGATTTCCTTATCAGCTAAACGATCTTCAACAATTTTCATTTGAATCTTGATAATATCCTGCAATGCATCCTGTTCAAGTGTGTCAAAGACAATAATCTCATCCAACCTGTTTAAAAATTCTGGTCGGAAATATTCTTTTAATGAATCCATAACTTTTCCTTTTGCTTCATTGTATGCAACTTCTTTTTTCTCTTCTGAATTATCTTGTGTGAATCCAATTGACTCCATTTTGTCTACGAACTCAGAACCTACATTTGAAGTCATTACCACAATAGTATTTCTGAAATTAACCGTTCGTCCTTTTCCATCAGTTAACTGACCGTTGTCCAGTACTTGCAACAGAATATTAAATATTTCCGGATGAGCTTTTTCAATCTCATCAAACAACACTACTGAATACGGACGGTGTCTGATTTTCTCAGTCAATCCACCACCTTCATCGTGTCCTACATATCCAGGAGGAGAACCAATCAATTTTGATACTGAGTGTCCTTCCATAAATTCTGACATGTCCACGCGCACTAATGCGTCTTTGTCATCAAACATGAACTCTGCCAATTTCTTTGTTATTTCTGTCTTTCCCACTCCTGTTGGACCCATCAACATAAATGATCCAATTGGTTGGTCTGGATCTGAAATCCCCACGCGTGATCTTTTCACTGCATTGGTAATTTTAGTAATTGCTTTGTCTTGTCCGATAATGGATTTTTGTAAAAAACCTTCCATACCGTCCAGTTTTTCTGTTTCTTCTGCCAACATCTTAGACACAGGTATCCCGGTCCACCCAGATACGACTGCTGCAATTGATTCTTCTGTAATATCTTCGTGAATCATCCGTCTGTTTTTTTGTAATGATTTTAATTTCTTTTCTTTATTCTCCAATTCTTTATCTAATTGAGGTATCAAAACATATCGTACCTCTGCGGCACGTGACAAATCACCTACTGCTTCTGCTCGTTCTGCGTCAGAGCGATATGTATCAATTTGTTCTTTAATGTCTTTGATAAAAACTAGAGTGTCTTTTTCGTTTTTCCATTTTAATTCAATGTCTCCAGTTTTCTCACGCAAGTTTCCTAGGTCAGACTCAATCACTTCGAGTCGTTTTTTTGCTTTGGGACCTTTATCATTTGCGAGTGCTCTCTTTTCAATTTCAAGCGACGTGATCTTTCTGTCTGAAATCTCCAGTTCTTCTGGTTTGTTTTGCAATGAAATTTTTAATGCAGAAGAAGCTTCGTCAATGAGATCAATAGCCTTGTCAGGCAAATATCGCTCTGTTAGATATCGAGACGAAAAGTCAACAGACGCTACCAATGCGTCGTCTGTAATACGAATTCCGTGATACACCTCATACTTCTCTTTGATTCCACGCATGATAGTAATGGCGTCTTCACGAGATGGTTCTGACACAAACACTGGTTGAAAACGCCGAGTTAATGCAGGATCTTTTTCAATGTGCTTTTGGTATTCTTTTAGGGTTGTTGCGCCTATTGCCCGCAATTCTCCTCGTGCTAGTGCTGGTTTCAATAGGTTTGCAGCGTCGAGTGCTCCGTCTGATGATCCTGCTCCCACAATTGTATGAATCTCATCAATGAATAGGATAATCTGTCCTTTTGCTTGTTCAATTTCTTTCATCACAGATTTTAACCGCTCTTCAAATTCACCTCGAAATTTTGTTCCTGCAACCAACAGACCAATGTCCAAAGCAGCAACGGTTTTATTTTTTAAAGATTCAGGTACGTCATTGTTCACGATTCTTTGTGCAATACCTTCTGCTATTGCTGTCTTTCCTACTCCCGCCTCTCCGATAAGGATAGGGTTATTTTTAGTTCGGCGTGACAATATTTGAACCACTCGTTTGATTTCTTTGTCTCGTCCAATCACAGGGTCAAGTTTATTTGTTCGCGCCAGTTCAGTAAGATCTCTCGTAAACTTAGCAAGGTGTTTGTTTTTCTTTTGTGTTGCGATGGGTGTATCGCTCTCTCTTATTTTGTAAATAATACTGTACACCTCTCCTGATTGAAGTTTAAATTTTGTGATTACTTCAATCACGTTTACGTCAGCTGATTCAATAAGAGCCAGGAATAAATGTTCTGTTGAAATAAAGTCGTCTCCCATTTCTTTTGCAATATCTCCTGAGTCTTGGAATACAGCAGCCATCTCTTTTGTTAAAAACATTTGATACGAAGGAGTTAGAGTTTCACCTGCATCATCACCTTCTATCATCTCTAATAGTACGTCCGTCAACAGCAAGTAATCAACCTCCAATTTTTCTAGAATAGAAACAACCATCGAGTCTTCTTGCATTAGCAAGGCTACAAACAGATGTAATGGTGTCACGTGATTTTGTCCACGCTCAATAGCCAGTTCGTGTGCTCTACGGACTGCTTCTTTTGCTTTGGTGGTGAAATGCGCTAGTGGTGGCATATAATTTTCTTAGATACTTGTAATTCTCAATATTATAACAAACTCATTCATTTGTGCCACATTTTCTAATTTTGTACCTACAAATCGCTTACAATAGAGCGTTATCTAAACTATACTCTTTTCTTGAATTCATTCAAATAATACTCAATATGATAAAATAATTTGTACTTAAAAAAATACTTATGAAACTACCTGATAAATATCTCGCTCCCTATAATGCAATAGATTACGAAGACTCTCTGTATACAGCATGGGAGGAGTCTGGTTATTTTAACCCTGACAATTTACCAGGAGAACGAACTGAAAAATATTCAATAGTGCTTCCCCCTCCAAATGCTAACGGTCGATTACATGCGGGTCACGCATTGGACTTTACCCTAAAAGACATTATGGGACGATATCACCGTATGACTGGCAAAAAAGTTCTTCTCGTTCCTGGATCTGACCATGCTGGTTTCGAAACCCAAGGTGTATATGAAAAGAAATTACAGAAAGAAGGTCGGTCTCGATTTGGTATGAGTAACGAAGAATTATATACAGAAATTTATGACTTTGTGATGTCTTCAAAACATATTATGGAGAGTGATATTAGAAAACTAGGAACTTCGTGTGACTGGAGTCGTAATACATTTACCCTAGATCCTTCTGTCATTTCCAGAGTGCAGGATACATTTGTAAAAATGTATAACGACGGGTTAGTGTACCGAGGGAAACGATGTATTCATTGGAATCCAAAATTTCAAACTTCCCTGTCTGACATTGAAACAGTGTTTGAAGACAGAGTTGAAAAGTTTTACTATTTTCGATATGGACCTTTTGTGATTGGAACATCCAGGCCTGAAACAAAATTTGCAGACAAATATATTGTGGTGCATCCAGATGACAAACGATATGAACAATATGAACACATGCAACAGTTTGAAGTGGAGTGGATTAATGGACCAATCACTGCCACTTTATTAAAAGATGAAGCCGCTGATATGGAAATGGGATCAGGAGCGATGACTATTACTCCGTGGCACTCTGCTGTTGATTTTGATCTTGCTAAAAAATATGATCTTCCTATGGAACAGATCATTGATTGGGATGGAAAATTATTGCCTGTGGCTGGAGAGTTTGCTGGAACCAAAATCCATATGGCTCGTGACGACATTGTTAAAAAATTACAAGACAAAGGTCTGGTGGTAAAAATCGATGAAAAATATGAACACGCAGTTCGTCTGTGTGAGCGAACTGGTGTTGTGGTTGAACCACAAATCAAAGATCAGTGGTTTATTAAAATGGACAGCTGGGCAAAAAATGTTTTGAACGCTTTGGATAATGGCGATGTAAAAATCCTTACAAATACACATGAAAAAATCCTGCGAAACTGGATGGAAAATTCTATTGACTGGAATATCTCTAGGCAGATTGTATGGGGTATTCAAATCCCTGCATGGTTTAACGGTGAAGAAATGGTTGCCTCAAAAGAAAAACCAGAAGGTGAAGGTTGGGTTCAGGACACTGATACATTTGATACTTGGTTCTCTTCTGGGCAGTGGCCGCTGATGACTCTTGGATATCCTGATGGAAAAGATATGGAGTATTACCCAACCAATGTTATGGAAACAGGTACAGAACTAATATTTAAATGGGTTCCTCGAATGATGATGTTTGGAATATATTTAGATGGACGTGTTCCTTTTAAAGACGTGTACTTACATGGAATGATTCTAGACAAACACGGAAAAAAGATGTCTAAATCAAAAGGAAATGTTATCTCCCCTATTGAAGTAGCCGAAACCATTGGGATGGACGCATTGCGTATGGCAGTAGTTGTTGCAAATCCACCAGGGACTGACAGTCCACTATCTATGGAAAAAATTAATGCGTACAAAAAGTTTGCAAATAAGTTATGGAACATCGCGCGTTTTGTATATACAAACCTAGAAGACTTTGACCATCAATTTCTGGTTGAAATTTCAGAAGAAGATAAAGAAAAAATCACCGCGTTCCATGTAATGCGTGATGAAATCGGAAAAGATATCGAAGAATATCGAATCCATCTTGCTGCAGAAAAGGTATATCATTATGTGTGGACCACTTTTGCTAATGAAGTATTGGAATCTACAAAATCTGCACTAGCTGACGAAACTACTCCAGCAGATAAGCTTTCTAAGCAAGCGATGCTGCATACTATTTTGGGAGGCATTCTAAAAATTACTCATCCTTTTATGCCGTTTATCACAGAAGAGATTTGGAAAGATTTCCCAAAGGAGAATAAAAAAATGTTAATGGTTGAAGATTGGGATTAATCAACACAGAAAACAGGCTCGCAAGAGCCTGTTTTGATATACTTTAAAAAATATGAGAAATAACATTGTACATCCAGGAGCTGATGAGCTGACATATGAAATACGAGGGATTGTATTTGATGCACAATATCTGCAGTCTCTTGGTGTGCCTATCGTATGGGAAAATATTGGTGACCCTATTGCAAAAGGAGTGACTATGCCAGAGTGGATTAAGGACATCGTGAAAAATGTAGTCTCTGACGACCGTTCTTATGGTTACTCGCCAACAGCGGGAATGGTGGATGCACGTGAGAAAATCTGTGAGATGCGTGCGGCCGAAGGCCGCACGCTCGATCCTGCCAATATTCTCTTTTTTAATGGCCTTGGTGATGCAATTTCTGTTGTGTATTCATATCTCAATGAAAACACCAAAGTAATTGGCCCGAATCCTGCCTACCCTAGTCACTCATCAGCTGAATCTGCTCATTCAGGATCAGCCCATATTACCTATACTCTTGATCCATACAATAATTGGCTTCCTGATATTAAAGAACTGCAAGACAAGATAAAAAATAATCCAGCTATTTCGGGTATTTTAATCATCAATCCAGATAATCCTACCGGACTAGTGTATCCAAAAGCTGTTTTGGAAGAGATTGTATCTCTTGCTCGGGAATATGACTTATTTATTATTTCAGATGAAATTTATGCAAATATTACCTATGGAGAAGAAAAGTTTGTACCTCTCTATAATTTAATCGGAGACGATGTGCCAGCATTGATAATGCGTGGGTTATCAAAAGAAATACCGTGGCCGGGATCTCGGTGTGGTTGGATTGAATTCCATAACAGAGGTATTGATCCAATATTTGATCGATATGTCACTTCATTGTTCGATGCAAAAATGTTGCAAGTATGTTCGACGACCCTACCTCAACAAGCTCTACCTCTTATTTTTAATGACAGGCGTTATTCTGGACACTTACAAGAAAAATCCTTGCTGTATAAAAAACGTGCAGACGAAGCCCAACAAGCTATGGGCAAAGTAAACGGTATTATTGCACCAAAACCAGAAGGTTCTTTCTATTTTTCAGTGGTATTTGAAGATGCAATACTTAATAACAATCAAACACTTGTATTGCCAAATCAAGACGTGGAAACCTTTATTCGCGAAAAGACGTTAGGTATGACACCAGACAAGCGATTTGTGTATTATTTAATGGCTGCAACTGGTATTTGTGTGGTTCCTCTATCTGGATTTAATTCTGAGTTGCACGGATTCCGCATGACTCTACTGGAGCCTGACGATGAAAAATTCACCCAACTTCTACATACCGTCACCACTACAATCAACAAATATTTAGGAAGTTAGTATATAATATTCAAATGGAAGGATTAAATATTAATAAAAAAGAAACTACTCAGGCTCGTTCTCAAGAACAAATTAAGCCAAAACATTACACAGAAGATGCTATTGCTAAAATCCAGAGTATGTACGAGGCGTGCAGGACTAATGGCACATGCGATCCTGATGGAATAAAAGAAATCATAGAAAGTTCTGAACTTTCTTATATGAATGAAAGAATTACAAAAGGTGAAGTTCCAAGCTTTCAACAAGTGCTCGCTATTTCAAAAAAAGTATCTGAAGAATTGCATAGTAAATTCAACACCCTAGATGAAGAAGAATTACATGAAATTGAAAAGCTAACAAAAAGACTCGAGGATAGACCTAATCAAATCAATAGAGCAATTTCTGGCTACTCTCGAAGCATCCTACGGTTCCACAACCTTAAACGCCTAAAAGCACTACAAACTGACCATAATACTCTTGAAGCATTTGAAAAAGCTGACCATGACAGAAGAAGAAATCATGAGATATTAATAGAATCACTTCAAGTGTTCCAACGGACTCTCGGAGAATTCAATATCGGAGACATTGTCGATGAAGAATCCATAGACGACAACGACTTCTTCCCAAAAGAAATGCTCTTAGATAGAGACCAGATTCGTGATTGGGCAGTTGTCACTAAACTGAATAATCACCTCTCCTTCGTTGAAGATGAAGTGGCGGAATCAAATAATTAAAAAGACGATTGAATCGTCTTTTTAATTATTAATATACTTTATTAACCCATTCGATTAAATAATCGTAGTCGTTTCAAAACAACTTGTTTCATGTCTTCTTTTCCTTTTGATTCAAATCGGTACGGAGCTATATCATCTGAATTTTCGGCTATATAATCTCTAATACCTGCGTGATACGCTGCTCTAATTTCTGTATTGATGTGCACCATGGACATCCCCGACTTGATAGCTTCCGTGAAGTCTTCGTCTGATATACCTGATCCACCATGTAGCACCATAGGAACTCCTCCAGCTTCCCGTAATTCTATAATTCTCTCAATATCTAAACGAGGGTTTCGTCCGTTTTTTGACATACCGTGTAAATTCCCAACGGCAGGAGCAATCAAGTCTACTCCTGTTTCTTCTACAAATCGTTTTAACATCGTTGGATCTGTCAGTACGTCATCATCAACCTCTGCTGGCGCTTCGTCCCACATTGATGATGATTGTCCTATATTGCCCATTTCTGCCTCTACTAACACTTCTCTCCCGGAATTACGTGCGTATTCAACACATTTTTTTGTTATCTCTACGTTTTTTTCATGCCCTACTTTTGTTGAGTCAAAAATTACTGAATCAAACCCAGCATCAATTGCTGCAGTCACGTCTTCGTATGAATAAGTGTGGTCTGCATTTAAAAAGATTGGATAGTTGTGCTCTTGTTGTAACGACTTCACAATGGCCACAATTGTTTGTAATCCAATAAAGTTTCGCTCCCCTCCTGATACTCCCAAAACAATAGGTACATTCAATTCTATTGCTGCTTCAACAATTGCGTGTACTTGTGTTGAATCTGAGACATTAAAATGTCCTAATGCAACTTTATTTTCTTCGGCCCATTCTACCGCTTTACGTAATGATGGGATGTCTTGTCGTGTAAGTGTATTCATAGATATGTTTATTATTATTCTATTGTATCAAAGACAAAGCGGGCTTGCGCCCGCTTTGTTTACATAATTTAATTCTCAAACTATAGATCAATTTCAGCAAGTCTGGCGTTAGCCACAATAAAGGCTTTACGAGGTGCAACTTCAGCTCCCATTAATGTATCAAATACAGAATCTGCTTCTGCTCCATCTTCGATAGTCACTTGTTTTAGAATTCTTTTATTTTTATCCATAGTGGTATCAAAGAGTTCTTTAGCATCCATTTCTCCGAGACCTTTAAACCGAGAAATAATCACTTTGGGACCTTTTTTTGTTGCCACTGTTTCCTCTGGTGATTCGTCTGGATACACATCATCTGTTTCTTCTTCATCTGTATCCTCTTCTGTTACTCCCCAATCAGCAAGTACTTTGAATTTCTCATCATCTGAATATGCGTATACTTGTTCTTTTCCTTTTTTGATTTTATATAACGGTGGTTGAGCAATATACAAATATCCTCCCTCAATTAATGGTTTAAAGTGTCGGAAAAAGAGTGTTAATAGTAGGGTTCTAATGTGGTCCCCATCCACGTCGGCATCCGTCGCGATGATAATCTTGTGATAACGCAGTCCCTCAATATCGAAGGTGTCTCCAATAGCTGTTCCAAGCCCAATCACAATATTTTTTACTTGCTCTGATGCAAGCATCCGGTCAAGACGCGCTAGCTCTAC
>Ga0115567_10000364_pt1 | contig 45426 bp, 42 predicted proteins | sample COGITO_mtgs_1204_2_FD_88679 | JGI IMG/M metagenome (GOLD analysis project Ga0115567, IMG submission 88679) | Pelagic marine microbial communities from North Sea - COGITO_mtgs_120412 | ecosystem: Environmental > Aquatic > Marine > Epipelagic | place: Germany:Helgoland, sampling site Kabeltonne...
AGGTCGAGCTGCTGGAGGCCACTGGTGCCTGCGGGCCAGACCACAGTTCCTTGAAACCAAACACTTTCGAATGCCGAAAATGCCTCCTTTCCCAACAGCAGATAGTTAACCGTAACCTCCGGGTTCTGGTCATCTGCCGTGGTCAGGTTGAAGGGGATGCTCAAGGTGCTGCCCTCGACCACGGACGCAGGCGGCGTGGTCGAGATGATGGTGCCAGCTTCGGTCCAGGTGAAGGTGACCGCGGCCCCAATGGCACCAAGGTCATTGACACCGATTACTTCGAAGCTGTGCGGCCCGGCACCAAACGTGACCTGATGCGACGCGGCGTTAAAGAGCGGCGTCGTGATGGTCTGGTCGTACAGAGCGCCGTCATCAATCACGATCCGGTAGTGATCGATCAGGCCCTGCCCTTGCGGCGGATCCCAGGTCCAGTAGGGCTGGCCGCCGTCGATTGCACCGCCATCTGTGATCTCCACCGTCAGGGTAGAATCTGTGTAAGCTCGCAGGTTGGTCACGGTGGGCGTAGCCAACGTGGCCAACGGGCGATAGGCATTGAGTCGCTTCGCAAATCCAGCGCCGCAGTAGGCGTCGTCAGAGGTGAAGTAGGGGCTCGTGGTGGCGATGCACTCTCCGCCCTGAAATAGATATTCACGCACATCCGCAACCGTCAGCTCTGGTCGAAATCCCCAAATCAGAGCTGCCACTGCTGCTGCTTGCGGTGCCGCCATCGATGTCCCCGATTTCTGTACATACTTTTCGTCTACAGAGAGGCTGTAGATGCTCTTGCCGGGCGCCAGGATGTCCACATAGAGGCCCCAGTCTGAGCTCGTCCAGCGCGTGTCATGATTATCGCTGGCGCCCACATTGAAGACATTCGGTAGGGCATCCCAGCAGCCTGCCACGGTGTGCCCGTAATCAGTCGAATCGAACCAGCTGCTGCCGTTGTGCTCCCGGTTAGAATTGCCCGCTGCGCCCACGAAAAGCCCCGGGAAATCGGCAATCGCGTCATACAGCGCGCGATCCCCGATCGGCAAAGTCGTCTGCCCTTCATCGCGGATCGTCTGGCAGGTCGAGGCGGCATAGCCCCAGCTCGCGTTGATCACCGTCGCGCCGTTGTGGGCCGCAAAGTAGATGCCCTTGACGAAGTCGACTGACGAGTAGTTGGACGAGCGTACGGCCATAATTTTAGTATTGGGCGCAATTCCAGCGATTCCGATCCCGTTGTTGGCGGCCGCGCCGATCACCCCAGCCACGTGTGTGCCGTGATCGCTGGACACCGGCATCGGGTCCGTATCCCCCAGTGACGTGGAGTAGTCGTAACCATGAATGCAGTCGCCCAACGGATCTCCGTTGTGGTCGAGGCAGTTTGTGCCATCCCACATCTGGCCGTTGAGCTCTGGGTGTGTATAATCGACCCCGTTATCTAGCACAGCCACGATCGCGCCATTGCCCCCGCTTGCGCCCTGGTTGAGCTCCCAGGCAGCCAGAACCTGCATATCTGCGCCGGGCACGCCCTGAGCGTTCTGGCCCGTACCGATCGCCTGTCCAGTATTCTGCAGCGCCCACTGAATCCCGAAGTCAGGATCGTTCGGCACTTCTCTTGGTTCGTAGACGTAGTTCGGTTGGGCGTAGAGCACCTCGGCGTGCTTACTGAGCCGGCGCAGCGCCGCGGTCACCGATTCATCGTCCTTCAGGGTGAGGCAGATCCAGCCACCGGCTCGGTGGACGGATGCGCCGCTATCGCATTGCAAATCGCAGGCCAGATCCGCCATGGATCGCATCGGCGCCGCCACCTTGATCAGCACCTCACGTGGACGCCAGCCCGACTCATCAACCGCTTCGGTCGCCTGGCTTGGCCCCGTTGCAACCGCCACTTCGCCGCGAATCCGCACAAAGTGTCCTGCCTGTTCGAGATCGTTCGAGACGATGCGCAGCGACCGCTCGAAATGCCCGCTCACCTGCGATGCATCCAGCTGGATCACGAGCAGGGTTTCCTCTCCAGGAGCCAGGCGCTCGTTCTTCAACTCAGCCGCCAGGCAGCCACAACTCACCTGAACGCGGCTGATCCGCAGCGGTTTTTTGCCAGCATTGCGCAGCCGTAGCTGTCGCTCGACCCGCAGGTCGGCTGTCACCAGCCCGAAATCCAGCGCGCCGTCCACCACCAGTCGCTGCGCATGCGCGGACAGTGCGGCCAGCGATGCGAACATCGCAATTCGGAGCCAGTTGCTCATCATGAGTTCCATCGTAATAATCGTCAGGCAGTGAGGGGAACTGTGCATCGCAGGCAGTTCTGACACACAAAGACCACCCGTACTACTACAAGAATTCGCTGGTGTTACGATTCAACCGGGAAAGCCGTGGAATAGCGCTATAGTAACGGCATGAAAGTCACCACAGTCATTCTCTTACTTGCTCTCCCCGCGTTTGCCGGCGGCATCGTCGTCAGCGATCGCCATCTCGTGCCGGATTCGTACTCCGCGCCGCGGATCGAGCAAAAGGCCAACGGGTCCGTCATTTTTCATCCCGCTCGCCCTGCGAGCTTTCGCACTGTGAGCTACGGCGTGGCACTCGGCGTACGCGGCGTGCAGGTCAGCCGCAGGTCGTTCTCGGCACCACGGCCGCAGGCGAGCCGAGACACGTCGAACGCGGATAGCCAGCTATTCGGGTTCCAAAGTCGGAAGGGAACCGTATTCCTGGCTCGAAAAGGAGAGTTGCTGACACTGGGTTCACGCGAGTACAAAGTGCTCGGCCAGAAGGCATCCCACGTCTACCTGCGGAATCTAGAGACCGGGAAAGTCACCCGCGCCCGCGCCACCCAATAGCCCATCGGGCTGCTTAACTCGGAGGGCCGGAATCCGGCTCACAGTTCCATGTTTGTTGATCGTGTATCTATTCAAGTCACAGCCGGTAACGGTGGCAACGGGGTTGTAAGTTTTCGTCGCGAACGGAACCTGCCGAGAGGCGGTCCCGACGGCGGAAATGGTGGTGGGGGCGGCTCTGTGGTCCTCCGCGCAAACGAGAACGTCTCCTGCCTCGCCGCACTGAAATATCTCAGTCACTATGAGGCCGAGAACGGTCGGCCCGGCGGCGGGAAGGGACTGCAAGGCAGGAACGGCCAAGACGTCGTGATCAAGGTCCCCATCGGGACCCTTGTGACTGATCCTGAGGATGGCGCTCTGCTTGCTGATCTCGAGCATGACGGGGACGAGTACGTAGCGGCGGAAGGCGGAGTAGGCGGCGTCGGGAATCGTTCTTTCGCGAGCAGCACCAATCGGGTGCCCCGCGACGCCACAGAGGGAAAAGAGGGCGGCGCAGCTGCCCTAGACCTAGAACTCAAGATTGTGGCTGGCGTCGGCCTCGTCGGCTATCCCAATGCGGGAAAGTCCACGCTACTCTCGGCGCTTACCGGCGCCGATCCAGAAACGGGGGCGTATCCGTTTACGACGCTCACGCCCAACGTTGGTGTGATGAATCTCCCAGACTACAAGACTCTGACCATCGCCGATATTCCCGGCCTGATCGAAGGGGCCCATCTTAATGTTGGCCTAGGACACGAGTTCCTGCGTCACATCGAACGCACACACGTTCTGGCCTACGTACTTGATCTTTCGGCCATAGACGGTATCTCACCGCTCGATGCATTTCGTTCTCTGCAGGCCGAGCTGGAGCACTACCTGCCAGGCCTTAGCGATCGCCCCAGCATCGTGGTGGCGAACAAGACCGACGGAGACGACGCTGCCGAGAACCTCGCCGAACTGCGGGAGGCTCTGAGCTTGCCGATCTTCCCGGTCTGCGCCGTGCTGGAAGAGGGCACTGACGCCTTGCGCCCTGCCTTGCAAGCACTGCTGAAGCAGGCCCCTGGGTGACCCTGCCGTGGATCCAGGCAATCCGCCCCAAAACTCTTTGGGCCGGATTTGCGCCTGTGTTGATCGGTGCCGCTCTCGCTTTTGCGGAGTCCGCATTAAACTGGCTGTTTGCCGCCCTGTGCTTGTTATTTGCGTTGGCGCTGCAGATTGGCTGCAACCTTGCCAATGACTACTTCGACGCCAAGAAAGGTGCGGACACCCCAGACCGCCTTGGGCCCGTGCGGGTCACCCAATCTGGGCTGATTTCCCCCGCTGCAGTGCGCCGCGCCGCGGGCCTCTGTTTCGGCATTGCCAGCCTGATCGCGCTGGCCATGATCCAGCGTGGCGGGCTGCCGGTGGTGATTATTCTCGTGACCGCGGTCATCACCGCCATCTGCTACACAGGCGGCCCCTTCCCGCTGGGGTACAACGGCCTGGGAGACGTAGCCGCCTTCATCTACTTCGGCCCCGTAGCCGTAGGGGGGACGCATTACATCATGACCGACTCCTGGAGTACAGATGCGATCATTGCAGGCTTTGGCCCCGGCTTTCTCTCTGTCGCGATCCTTACCGTCAACAATCTGCGCGACCTGGAGACAGACCGCGCGGCCCACAAGCGTACCCTCATCGTCATGTGGGGGCGAACCTACGGCCGCATCCATTACACGGTGGCACTGATCGCAGCGGCGCTGGTTCCCGTGGTGCTGATTCTGCGAAGCGGCAGCCACCACGCGGTGGCGATCGCCTCACTCGCCTGCGTTCTAGCTATCGTTCCGCTCGTGCGCGCTGTCTGGCGTGAAACCGGTCGCCCACTAAACCAAACGCTTGGTGCCACCGCCCGGCTGCTGCTCGTTTACAGCATCCTTTTTGCCGTTGGCTGGAACTTACCCCGAGCTACTTCTTCAGCCACCAATTCTCCGCCAGAGTTCTTGCAACCCGCGAATCCGGGGAGCTAAACTCCGAAGCGACGTGCTCGCCATAGCGCAGTTCCAGCCGCCAAAAGACCAGATGCCTACTCTCGGTGTCGTCAACGGCGGGTCTTGAGAGTTGAACTTCAGGGGGCAGGCGTACCTGGCTGTGAATGGTGCCTTGGCCGTTTACCATCTGCACCGAGGCAGGAGAGTCGGTGTGTGTCACGAGCTCTCTCATTCCGTTATTGTCTGCCAGCAAGGTGTAGAGAGTCACGGTTGGGACTGGCGCAGACTTTTGGTCCGCAGCCACGGTGAAGCCGTAGGATAGATGCATGCCTTCTTGGCCGAGTTTCTGTGCGACTCTCGCGAAGCGAATCTTGGCCTGTGGGCCCTCCGCGATTCGCTCCCGTGTGACTACGGGCCCGCCCGGGTCCATTTCATGCATGGTGATGCTGCGCTCGAGCGGAAGGTCTCGCCACCAGCCGGGCTTGGACTTACCGAGTTCTTCGCGCGACTCGATCAATTCACCGTCGACCCAGATCTCCGCGCGCCAGCTAATCATCGAGCCCACTTCGGCCAAATACCCTTTGCTCCGAAAAGCCCGGGCGTTTACCTCCGGCACGCCGGCCAATCGAGTCGGGTCATCTTGCTTTCGATTGCTGAACTTGCGGAGCTTGCGTTGGCCATCTGTATCTTCCACGAGCACGAAAACCCGCACATATGGGGCCTGCATGCGCGCCTTCCGATGCAGCACGCCAAGCTTCAATATCCGTGCCGGGCGGCGACGATTTGGGAGCGCGTCAAAGGACACAATCTTCGCTCGTTTGTTGGTGGGGGCCAGTCCTTCCTCAGCTGGATGCTCGTCTCCGTCGTCAGCGTTGTCGTCCGCCGCCTCCGATTCTATAATCGTCTTGATGTCGAACAGCTTGACGCGCCCTTTTTCCCTAGCGTCCCCATGCGTGTAGTATAGATAGCCATTCTGAACTGCCTCCACAGTGACCTTGCTGATCGGGGTGCCTTTCCACGGAATGATCGTGGAGGCGCTCGTGGAGAGCACACAGAGTAGTGCTAAAGCGCCCCACCTCATGGCGCGACCGTCTTCAAAGGCCGCAGCTTGATGTACTCATCTCCGTCGTAGAGGATCGTCACCGACTTCATCGGGCTGAATTCGATCGAGCCATTCGCTGCCTTACTCACAAGAACCCCCTGAATCACCTCGCCATTTGCCTTATGAAGCTCATGGTCGGGGATCCAAAGCTTGGTGAGCCTCAGGGTGCCAAGCTGGGTCAGTTCACCGCGAAAAACCAGCACTTTCTTGCGAATCGGCGCGTAGCCAGCCTTGCGCACTTCCACCAGATGCGGCCCCTCGGCCAGGTCGGCAAAATCGGTGATCTTGGAAACCAGACGCGTTCCCTGTTGCCGCGTGGTCCCCAGATTCTTTGCGCCCACGTAAATCTGGCAGCCCGGCGGCTCAGTGGCCAGGGAGAATCCGCCCAGTACCGATTCCATATTTGTGATGATCTTCGTGGTCTTGCCAGGCCCGATGCTTGCGTTCTGGTGCACGTCGTCAAACCCGGTTTTAGTCAGCCGGAGAATCAGAATTCCGGGCGCGAGGTTCTTGCGCTCGAAAGGCGTGGTGCCCAGCAACTCATCGTTGCCATACACATCCACCCCGGTTGGCGTAGTTTCCACGCGTAGTGCACCCGGCTTGGCCTGAAATGCTGGCAGTGGGACTCGCACCTCTTGATCCTTGAGGAGCGTCACCGAATTTGAGACATTTTCGTGTCCGGCCAGGCGACCCTGTACCTCATGGCGACCCGCCATCAGATCCGTCAATACCAGCGGGCTATTGCCCCGGTACTGGCCGTTGATGTAGATTGACGCGCCCTGGGGGGTGGTGTCCACCCGCAACTTCCCCAGCAGGCTTTCCAGCAGGCAATGCAAACCGACCGGTCGTTCGTCGGGCACTTGCAGCGTAATCGTCCGGCTTTGGTGTCCCGCAAGGCTGAACGTGACCTCCTTAGTGCCGAGTGGAAGTGGCACCACGCAGGGAGTGGTTCCCAGCGGCTTGCCAGCCATCAAGATGCTCGCGCCAGGCGGTGAGGACGTAAGCCGTACCGGTGGTCGAAACGGCTCCAGTCTTACCTCTACCTGATACGGATCAATGGCACCCGGTTGAATTCGCTCGAAATGGGGATGGTGCCCCTTCTTGCGCACCTCGACCATGTGCCCCGCCACATCGATCTGCAGCACAAGCGGCGTCAAGCCTACCTGCTTCCCGTTCACCGTCACCTCAGCCGACTCTGGCTGGCTTGAGATCTCCAATGTGCGCACTTCTGCGCTCCAAAGTGCGAGCGCCAACAGTGCCCCCAGGGCAAGGTGCCAATTTTGCGGAGTTCGCATCACCGTTTCCTTCGCCGCTTCTCGATCTGTGCTTCAAGATACCCTAATTCCTTCCGTGCCCGCGAAACCCGTGGGTGCTCTCGATCCGGCACCATCTCCACGATTCGCAGAAATGCCGCCCTGGCCAGCTCCAACTCCCCAAGCTTGCGGTGCGTCTGGCCCCGAAAGGTCAGATCCTGCAATTCCTTGTCCAAAAGATTCTGTGCTTCCCGCTTCAGCATCAGCGCCTTCGCGTAGTACTCCGGCCGGTTATCCAGATCAGAAACCAACTGCAGCACATGGCTGAACTCCTCAATCGCCAGATAGACATTCGGGGTATTCACATCTCGCTCGGCAAACAGCCGCTCGCCGTGGGTGAACCGGCGATGCGCGCTTTCCAGCAACTCCTCACGGGAGATCGCAATCGCCGCCAGATCCAAGTGCGACTCCGCAAATCCGCTCAGTTCTGTCGCGACAATCTCGAAATCCGGCTCAGCTGGCGAGTTGATGTAGGCTACATGGTTGCCCTTGCGGCCCTTCCGTACGGTCAGCTGGGCAATCTGCGTCCGACTCCCCGTGCCGCGCACTGCTGGCGTTCGCAGCGCCAGAAAACTCTCTTGGAAGACGATACTCTCCAGCTCAGCCAATTGCTCTGGTGACAGGAGCTTCTCGCGCTCGAACTGCCTTTCATTGGCCAGGTCATCCACCGACGCGCTGAGCGTGCCCCGGTCCAGCTCGAGATAGAATCGAAACACATTCTGCGGCGTAACCTGCAGCGTCTCGTATCGCAACATTAGGTGCGTGGCGTTCTCCGGCACAGCCGAGACAACCGCTGGCGGCGGCGCGCTCTGGCGCAATCCCACCGCCAGGCAGACAATCACCAGCATCAACACGAGTACGCCTGCCAACAGCGGCACGCGGTGTCGCTTGCTTATCAGCTTTGTCTCCTGAGAAAACTCCGCAGCTGGGAGCACGACGCTATCGTGGCTGGTAAATACGAAGCGCTTGCTACCGGTCTGGATGACGTCCCCTTCCGAGAGCATCGCGCTATCCCTTACCGGCTGGCCATTCAGCGCCGAGCCGTTCGTACTCCCCAGATCCCGCAGCCGCCAGAGACCGTCTACCTGCTCAATCTTCGCGTGGTAGCTGGACACATCGGGGTCTTCTAGCACGAGATCGTTATCGTTCTCGCGGCCAATGCAGCAGCCAAGTGGTGGCAATGTCACCACCTCGCCACGCAGCTTGCCCTCAATGTGAACCAGCTTCATGCCGAAGTCCGACGGTCTTGGAGTCGTGTGGGTTCCGCCTGAGCGGCGGGTTGCGGGAACATGTCGCGGTCAGTCGGAGATGGTAACCTGCATCACCACATCGGTGCCCGGGCGATCACCGCGACCGGTCTGGGTGGTGCCGATCTTGTTGACCACGTCCATGCCTTCCGCGACTTTGCCGAATACTGCATGCTTACCATCCAGATGCGGCGTCGGCCCGAGTGTAATGAAAAACTGCGATCCGCCCGTGTTGGGGCCCGCGTTTGCCATCGACAAAACGCCTGCCTCATCATGCCGTAGCTGCGGGTGAAACTCGTCCTGAATCTTGTAGCCAGGTCCGCCAGTGCCTGTCCCTGTGGGGCAGCCGCCCTGGATCATGAAGCCACTGATGACACGGTGGAAAATCAGGTCATTGTAGTAGCCTTTTTCCGCCAGCGTGATGAAGTTCTCAGTCGTGATCGGTGCCAGATCCTCGTACAAGTCAATTGTGAACTTGCCGAGGGTCGTTGTGAATGTTGCGGTGCGGTTCGCCATGTCGTCTCCTTGTCAGTGTATTGGTGGGGCACTCTACCCGTGCCAGTGTCTTGCGTCAACGGGATTTACCCTGCTTGCGCGATCCCTGCCTCCAAACGTGCCAGTACGCGCTCGCGTCCCAGCAGTGCCGCAGTCTCGTAAATGCCCGCGCCTACGCTTTGCCCGGTGAGCGCGACACGAATCGGTTGATTCAGCTTGCCCTGCTTCATTTCCGCCGCTTCCGTCACACCGTGAATTGCGGACTCAATGCCCGCAACGTCGAAGGCCTCGAGTCCGGAGAAAGCAGCGGCTAAAGCCCGCAGGCGATCTGCCACTCCGTCCTTTGCCAGGTGCTTCCGCACGGCCTTCTCGTCATAAGTCAGCGTCTCCACGAAGAACGGAGCCCAGCCTGCCACATCCGTAAACAGCTTTGTCCGCGTTTGCAGCAACAGTGCCACTTGGTCAAAAAACTCCCGCTCCCCGCCAGCCCAATCCTCATCCGCAGCCGCCGCCCAGGCAGCATTTGCGAACTCCGCAAACGGCAGGTCCGCCAGATAGCGACCGTTGAAATCGAGCAGCTTGCGAAAGTCCATCTGTGCTGGCGAGCTGATCACCCGGTCCAGTGCAAACGCTGCGATCAGCTCCGGCCGCGGCATATACTCGACATCGTGGCCAGGAGACCAGCCCAGGAGTGTCAGGTAGTTGAACAGTGCATCCGGCTGGTAGCCCTTTGCCCGGAAGTCTCCGACGTAAGCATCGCCATCGCGCTTGCTATATGGCCGTCCCTGCTGATTCACAATCATCGGCAAATGGGCAAATTGCGGCAATTTCGCACCCAAGCTTGCGTACAAGAACACATGCCGAAACGTATTCTCCACATGGTCGTCACCCCGAATCACGTGGCTGATTTCCATGGCGATGTCGTCGCACACATTCGCCAGGTGAAACACCGGGTTTCCATCGCTGCGGACGATCACCTGGTCACGCATGCTGTCCAGGGGCTTGCTCAAATGCCCTTTCACTAAGTCCGTGAACTGCACTTCCCGGCGTTGAAAAACCATGCGGACGGCACCTGCCACTTCGTGCGCCACTGTCCCGTCCAGGATCCCGCCTACCTCATCATCCAGCCCCAGCAGCAGCGTGCCCGCTGCATTGTATAGCTGCAAGCCCTTGAAGCCCGCCAGCGTCCCTTGCTGCGGCGCTGGCTTGCCCTTGCGTGTCCGCAGGGCGTAGCTCACGCCCGTCTGGTCGACGCAAACCGGCTCGTCCGCATGCAATTCCAGCTCGACGCTCTCCGTATCCACGACGAATGGCAATCCAGCTGTGTTCCAGGGAAACCGTAGCAACGTTGCCTCGCCGCCATCCCCTTTGGCAAAACGATACGCATGCCCGCCTTCCAACAGCGACTCTGCCGCCGTCAAGTGGGCCTCCCGCTGGGCGCTCTGGTAGACCGGCTCGCCATCAAAGGTGAGGCCCATCCACTCCATGACCCCAAACAGCGCCTGCACCGCCTCGTCTGTCGACCGCTCCCGGTCTGTGTCCTCTATTCGTAACAGAAACTCGCCGCCGCAACTCCGGGCTGCAAGCCAATTAAAAATCGCCGTGCGAATATTGCCTATGTGAATATTTCCAGTCGGCGAAGGGGCAAATCGAACGCGCATAGCAAGCATCCTCTCAACATGATAAAATCAGCAACTTAGCACGACTCGCGCCAACTGAGACGGGCCTTCCCCGTCCAGCCCTGTCCGGAAATTCTCACGCATCTGGCGGTATCTAGATTGACAGTAAAACAGTTGAACGTACTTTTGCTTATCAAAGCGGGATTGCGGTTCACACGCGCGGTATCACAAAAACTTCCTTTTGAGGCGAAATATCAAGCAAGCACCGGCCACGCTAACTCGGTTTATGTATAGTTACTGATGGCAAATTGGACAAAATCACGGCCCAACGTCTGGGAAACTCGTTCTCCGGATTTAGAAACGCTGTTGGCCTCCACTATTCTGGCAGTTTGTATACTGCTGGGAGCACATAATTTTCTGCGTATCCCATCGCCCTGGCCTACTCTGCTGGGGTTGGGCGGTTTTATGGTGATTCTGACCATCTCAATCTGCGCAATTCGCACGGTGACTTTGGATACGAAACGCTGCATTTTGCGGAGCCGTTGGCTGTTAGGAATGACCGAGGTGCTGAAGTTCAAGAGCGGTATGATCCGGGTCCGCTGGATCTCCGCGTTCGGCCAGTATCGGGCAGCTGTTCAGCTTAAGATAGGTCGAAAGGAGCGCACTCTTTTTACGGCCAGTGATCCTATTTCGGCATGGCGTCTCGGGTACCGAATAGCTCAGGACATGGGCGTGGACTTCATTGATGACCTGTATGCTTCGTGTCGTGTTCGGTCTTCACGCGCGTTATTTTCTGACTGGAGGCCGGTCGATATTGGCCCGCGGAGAAACGCGCCACGGCACCTCTGGTGCAAGCTTGCGGAAGAAGACGGCGAGTTTGTTGCCGTCTCGCCTGCCCAGTATTATTCCTTTCCAGCAGTAGCCTCGCTGGCTGTGTTTTCGACTCCGTTTAGTGTTGTGATCGCGGCGTGGTGCGCCTCTCATGAATACTACCTGCTTGCCGCTCCTGCCATCATGGCGACCGTCTGTGGCGCTGTCTGTTTCGGGGCCTACGGGCTGGAGCGCTGGCGTCGGCTGTTTGACCCATTCTATGACGAGATTCTCGCCGTCAGTGCGCAGCGAGTGCTGATTGAGCGCCGCTTTTTCGGATTTGTGCACAAGGTAGAGGTGGCCAAGTCCACCATGCGCTTGTTCCGTGCCGTTATTGTCGACGAGCCCTACGTCAAAAGCATCGTCGCAATCGGGGACTCCGATGGCATCACCTTCGGCGCGAACCTATCCGAACATGAGCTGCGCCACATTCACGGCCGCGCCTGTGACGTCCTCATGGAACCTCGGCAGAGCTCTCGCCGTGAGTGACGGCGCGGCGGTGCTTGCCCCATGGCGCGAATCTGCGCCCCTTTTCGATAAGCTCACAGCCAAGGAGCGGGTGTTCTTGGCGGAAGCTGGCGAGCGTCTCGCCTTCACCCATCAGGAACGCCGACAGCTCATCGAGATGGCGCGGGACCTGCAGCATTGGGGCGCAGGGTCCCTCGGGGATTATTGGCCCAAAGAAAAGCCCAACGCCCGCAAAATCCTGCTCCGGGATCTCCGGCTGCGCATTGGCCAGTTGCGGGCAGGTGAGAAGGACTTCAGCGATCCCCCACTGCTCAAACCCGTAAAGCTGAGCAAAGAGCTGGCAACCACCGAGCGCAAGATCCATGGCATGTGTCCAGTGGCGTCTCCGGAGACCGTTTGTTGCAACCTGCGGACTATCGACACGGTTGAGAACTGCGGATTTGGCTGTAGCTATTGCACTATTCAGACTTTCTACGGCAAGTCCGTCACCTTCGACGCGAACCTGCCAGAGAAGCTGCGGGCCTTGAGCGAGACCCTCGACCCCACGCGAAACTATCACTACGGGACCGGCCAGTCTTCGGATTCGCTGATGTGGGGTAATCAACACGGTAATCTTGACGACCTCTGCTCGTTTGCCCGCGAGAACCCAAACATCCTGCTCGAGTTCAAAACCAAGAGCAAGAACGTCTCCCATTTCCTTAAGTCGGAAGACCTGCCCCGTAACCTGGTCTGCAGCTGGTCACTGAATCCTCAGGCGGTGATCGACAGCGAGGAACATTTCACTGCGTCACTCGACGAGCGGCTCCGTGCTGCCCGCGCCGTGGCTGACCGCGGAATCGGCGTCTCCTTTCACTTTCACCCCATGATCGTCTACGATGGCTGGGAGAGCGATTACCCGGCTTTGGTCGAGCGCGTACTTGCGGAGTTCGCACCCCATGAGATTCTATTCATATCGATGGGCTCTGTGACCTTCATCCGCCCCGTGATCCGCGCTATCCGCGAGCGCGAGCGCCCCACCAAGATGCTGCAGATGGACCTGGTCCCCACGGCCAAGGGGAAACTCAGTTATCCCCCAGACCTCAAAAAGCAGCAGTTTCAGACGTTGTATCGCAGTTTTGCACCTTGGCACGACCAGGTCTTTTTCTACCTGTGTATGGAGCAGGCGGAGTTTTGGGAGTCCACATTCGGCGCATACTATCCGACCAACGAGGACTTCGAGCACGCGCTCATGTCCGCCTCTCGCAGTAAACTTGGGCTTTCTTGAACTTGCTAGGCTCTGATTTACGGCTAGGTTCGCCCAACTTCCTAAATCTCCGCTGAGCATCATGTCCGAACCAGAAGACATTCTCGCATACATCAACGACGAGCACCGGCATTACGGTCTGCAGCAGGTGAGTCAAGCTAACTCACTGAGCTACTTCCTGCCGCTGCTGCACGAATTGTTCAATGGTGCCGAGGCCAAGACCAAAGTCGTGTTTACCATTCTGCACGAGCTCATGACCGATGATCGCGTGCAATGGACTCGCGCCGAACTCGACGAGAAGTGCCACTGGGTGCGCGAGCGCCAGTGGGCCTACCTCCTGCAACGGATGACCTATGTCGGCTGGTTAGAGTTCTACCGGGAGTCCGGTAGCTACATGATCAGTGATAAGGGTGAAACCCTGATGCGGCTGCTCAGTCGTTTTTCTATGGGGGCCGAGCTGGTCGAGAACGAAGGTGCCGCGGTTGCCGAGATCGAGTTCAGCCTGCTGCTTAGCGCTACTGATGTCTCCGACCGGCTGCGCTTCCTGCGAAACCGCCTGCAGAAGCACATCTCCCGTGCCGAAACCGCGCTTGAATCCCAGTCCGCGTATCTTATCCTTGAGATCTACGGGCAGCTCAAGTCCGCCTATCGCTGGGCAGAGCAGACCCGTACCACACTCGACCATATCGACCCGGATGACGACGATACCGAGACGTGGAATGGGATCCGCGACATTCACGACTACCTGTCGCGCCTCCATGAACTGATCTCCGAGATGCAGCTGCGCCTCCAAATCATCCAGCGCCAGCAGATCGACATTGCCCAATATGGCCTGACCCAACTTGATTTTGATAACTTCCTAGTTAATCAGTCCGTGGAATCTCTCAGTGACCTGATTCGGCCCCATCTCCAAAAAATTCCCCACAGCTTTCTGGCGATCGAAGCACACGTATTCGAGGAAGCGCGTGACATTTTTGAGCGAGAAGCTGGCGAGGAGGTGCCAGTGCGCGATTGGGACACCGACGTGCAAGAAGGCGAGGAGACCGGAGAGTCAGAACCTGCAGTCGAGTTGGAAGCCTTCACCAGTGCCCTGCAGCGCGCCCCCACATCGTGGGCCTCTGCCCAATCCGTATTTGCTGGCGCCGATTGGTCTAATGCTGCCTATCGCATGTCTCTGCTTACCCTGCTCGCCGATCGAGACGCCCGCTTCGACACCGGCGAACGCAGCAATGACCCAGTTGTAAATCTGCCAGTAGACGTCGTTTTCAGCGAAGATAAGCCACTCATTGCTGTCGAGGTCAACGACGAGACTTGGCAGATGACGCCCGGCGAACTGCGCCGTCGTACCCCCACCCCAGGAGCCACAAGTGGAACTTGACGAACAGCCTCAGGATCAGCTGCAGGAGATCTGCTCGCTGCTTATCGCCAACGGATACATCCCCAAGGATCAATTCCAGCAGTTGATGTACGATGATGAATTGCGCGCCCGCGTCGAGAACCGTCTCGACCTTGTCGGCCTCAAACTGCTGCAGAACGTTTACAGCGCCAACTGGGGCGTCGGGCTCAGCGACCGCACCAGCAGCGACGAGCGCCTCGAGTGGTCCAACAACTTTGGCCTCGAACGTGGCGCCATGGCCCTGCTCCTTATCATCTGGGTGAAGCTGATCCTGCCCAAAAGACTCGCCCAAGAGGAGCGCCAGCCCGAGGACGGCACCGTGGCTTCCCTCTTTCCGCAGATCGAAACCGTTCCCCAGCCTCGCGTGAGTGTTAATCGTGACCAGATTGTTGCGGAGTTCGCAGATCTGCTCGGCGGCATCACCCTCGTCGGCAAGTACCTCGCCCAGTTGTCGCGGGCCAAGCTCATTCGCTGCCACGGGGGCCTGGTCGAGGAAGGCCCGCTGCTTTCCCTCGTGGTCGACGAAACCAAGCTTGGCGACGAACTCCGCCGCGATGTCCTGCTCAGTGTGCTCAAGCGCGAACACAGCGCTGGTACCGCGCTGACTTAAGTCATGATCGTCGGAATCATCAGCGATAGCCATGACCACCTGCCGAACCTGCGGCAGGCAATGGCAGACTTACAAAACCGCGGTGCCAGCGCCATCATTCACTGTGGCGACCTCAGCGCCCCCTTCGTCACGAAAGAGCTTGGCGCCTTTGCCGGGCCCGTGCATACCGTCTTTGGCAACAATGACGCCGATCGCTTTCTCGCGCAGAAACTCGCCCCGGAGAACGTTCATCACCACGGTGAATTCGGCTTCATTGAGCTCGACGGCAAGCGTCTTGGCTTCACCCACTACGCCGAGTACGCCCGCGGCTTTGCCGCCAGCGGCCAGTGCGATGCAGCATTCTATGGCCACAGCCATGAGCACGCGCATGAGCTTGTGGCGGATTGCCTTGCACTTAATCCAGGCGAGCTTCTCGGGATGAAGGGGCCGCCAGCATTCTGCACCTACGATACGCAGACTGATCGTTTCGAGCACATCATTTTCCCGCACCAGAGGTGGTGATTCGCTATGCCAGACGACCCCAAAAATCCCTACCAAGGCCCCGCAGGTGGCTGGGGAGCACTTGCCGCCAGCGCCGAGATTATCACCCGCGAAAAAGCCATCGCGCGTGGCTCGGCCGCGTTGCTTCGGGTAAACCAGAAGGACGGCTTCGACTGCCCCGGCTGCGCCTGGCCTGATCCTCACGACCACCGATCTGCCTTCGAGTTCTGCGAGAACGGCGTCAAAGCCGTCGTTTGGGAATCCACGTCTAAGCGCGTCGACGCCGCCTTCTTTGCCAAGCACACCGTTTGCGAACTCCGCAAAAAGAGCGACCACTGGCTGGAGTCGCAAGGGCGCCTGGTCAATCCGCTCGCCTACGACCCCAAGACCGACCACTTTGCTCCCATCCCCTGGTCCGAAGCCTTCGAGACGATCGGCGCGACCCTGCGGTCGCTGGACGATCCCAACCAGGCGGCCTTCTACACCTCCGGCCGCGCCAGCAACGAAGCGGCGTACCTCTATCAGCTCTTCGTCCGCATGTTCGGCACCAACAACCTGCCGGACTGTTCGAACCTGTGCCACGAATCCAGCGGCGTCGGGCTCACCCAGACCATCGGAATTGGGAAGGGGACCGTCTCGCTCGCGGACTTCGATGAGGCCGATGCCATCTTTGTCATCGGCCAAAATCCAGGCACAAACCACCCTCGCATGCTCAGCGCCCTCCAGGGAGCGGCCAGACGCGGGGCCCAAATCGTGGCCATCAACCCACTCGTCGAGCGCGGTCTCGAGAAGTTCCTGCATCCGCAGGAGGCCGGGGCCATGCTGTGCAACAAGGCCACCCCGATCGCCACTGCCTATTTGCAGCCCACCATCGGCGGCGATCTTGCCCTGCTCACCGGTATCTGCAAGCACATTCTTGCCGCCGAAGACGCAGCACCCGGGACCATTCTGGACCATGCCTTTATCGATGAGCACACCACCAGTTTTGCGGAGTTTGCAGAATCCGTACGTGCAGCAGACTGGGAGACCATCGAGACCCAGTCCGGATTGCGGAGTTCGCAAATCCAGGAGGTGGCGGACATTTACTTGCAGGCCAAGTCTGTGATCTGCTGCTGGGCCATGGGCCTGACGCAGCACACCCACGGCGTCGCCACCATCCAATTCGTGGTGAACCTGCTGCTCATGCGTGGCAACATTGGCCGTCCAGGAGCCGGCGCCTGCCCCGTGCGCGGGCACAGCAACGTGCAGGGCAATCGGACCGTGGGCATCAACCACCACCTGCCTCCTGCCTTTGGCGAGAAAATGGAGAAGCTCTACGACTTCAAAGCCCCCACGACGCATGGCTACGACGTAGTCGAGGCCATCAAAGCCATGAATGATGGCCGCGTACGCGTGTTTATGGCACTGGGCGGTAACCTGGTGCCGGCCTCCCCGGATACCGAACTTACTGCTGCCGCGCTTGAGAAAACTGAGCTGGCGATTCATGTCGCGACCAAGCTAAACCGGACGCATTTGGTGCACGGGAAGCAGGCGCTCATTCTGCCCTGCCTCGGGCGGACCGAAATCGATCAGCAGGTCGCCGGTCCACAGGTCGTGACTGTTGAAGATTCGATGGGTGACGTCCATGCGTCCGAGGGCAGAAACGCCCCCGCTGGGGAGCAGTTGCTCTCAGAAACCGCGATCGTTGCGAACATCGCAGCTGCCACGCTCCCGCCGGGGAAACCCGATTGGCGCGGCTTCGTGGCGGACTACGCCACGATTCGCGACCACATCGAGAAAGTCCTGCCTATCTTCAAGGATTACAACGCCCGTATCGCCGAGCCTGGCGGCTTCAGTCTCAAGAATACTGCTCGCGACCGTGAGTGGATCACCGGCACGGGCAAGGCTAACTTCACCGTGGCCGCGATTCCGGACCTCACCCTGCCGCCCGGTCGCCTGCGGTTGATGACCATTCGCTCGCATGATCAGTACAACACCACGATCTACGGAAACGATGACCGCTATCGTGGGATCAAGGGGCAGCGCACCGTGATCTTGCTCAATGTTGCGGACATCGCAAACCGTGAGATGGCGGCTAGCGACGCGGTCACGATTACCAGCTTCGGGCCCGACGGGAGAGGGCGCCAAGTGACTGGCTTTACGATTGTCCCGTATGACATCCCCGAAGGCTGCGCTGCTGCCTATTTTCCGGAGGCAAATCCTCTAGTTGCGATTGACAGCGTCGCCGCTGGCAGCAACACGCCGGTCTCCAAGCTGATCGAGATCGAGATCTCGAGAGGCTGACCAGCCTGGATCCTAGCGGCTCTCTTCGCCCGGAGGGAATGCCTGGATTGAGGTTGCTCCTCAGCGTCGAAAGACTAACCCAGGGCTGCGTACAACGCCGCCCGCATGGCAGCGACCGGGGCTTCCCGCTGTGTCCAGAGCTCGAAGCTGCGCACGCCCTGGTATAACAGCATTTCCTTGCCATCGGCTGTCTCCCAGCCGCGCTCGCGGGCAGCGAGTAGAAGTGGGGTAGGGCGATAAATCATGTCGAGCAATCGGCCATTCTCTGGCAAGACCTCGAGCGGGATCGCGCTGGGATCCTCTGGCTTTAAGCCCATGCTGGAACTCTGGACCACGACGCCTGCAGCAGACAACGCAGTGCGTACAGCATGATTATCCGCGCGGTCGATGACCTGGATGCTCGCCTCGGTTTGCGAACTCCGCAAGACCTCGGCCAAGGCCTCGGCCCTGGCTTGCGTGCGGTTAATTAGGGTGATTTGGGCAGCGCCCGCGGCAGCATAGTGACATGCTGTGGCCCGGGCGGCACCGCCAGTGCCCCAGAACAGAATGTGCGCGCCAGCAGCCGGGACCCCGAATGCCTCGCGAATAGAGCGCTCCAAGCCGTAGCCATCTGTCGACCAGCCGTACAGTTTGCCGTTGTCGTTCAGGACGGTGTTCACGCTCTGGGCGAGCCGGGCGGGAGGATCGATCTCGTCGAGGAGCGGGAGCATCGCAGCTTTATGTGGGACGGTGATGTTCCAGCCGCGAAAGTCGTCTGCGACAAGTTGTCGGATGCCGTTCTCGAATTCGCCGGGATCCAGGGGGAGAAGCTTATACGAGGCGTCAATGCCAAGCGAATCGAAGCCAGCTCCCTGCATTTGTGGGGACACAGAGTGAGTGACGGGCCAGCCGAGTACGCCAAATTTTTGCTGGCTCATTCCGGGGCCTGTCTAAATACCAGGCGCATTCCGTCCATATTGCCCTCGCGGTAGGAGCGGTCGAGCCGGACCTGCAGATACTTCATGGTCTGGTTTTCCAGCAGTTCCTCTTCACTGAGAATGAGCGCGGTCAGAGCACCGCCGAATACCGCGCCGGTATCAACATTGACGGAGATGACATCGGAAAGTGACCGCTCGAAGCAGGTGCGCTCGGGCCAGTCAGTATGATGGTGCCCATGCGGCTGCGGGCTGATGAATTTCACAAACGGGCGGGCAAGGCTGGCGTTGTAGTTGCCAATGTCTTCCCAGAATTGGCCCAAGTAGAGGGTGGGTGTGTGGCCGTGCACCAGGATGAAATCACCGAAGCGTGTATCGGGTTCGACCCGATTCCAGAGGTGGAGCGCGTCCGGACTGACGCGGCTGTTGCGGTGACAGGCGTGATAGGCGTCAAACGTAGTCAGGCCAAGCTGCCGCTCAATGGAAATATCCGGTGGATCATAGCTGCGCGCCCGTGCCTTCTGGTACAAGCCTGCGTGGGTAAAGGCAAAGTTTACTGCCTGCTCACCCTCACCAATCGAGTCTTGGTGGGCGTAGCTCATGCGTTGGAAAAAGTCTAGATACTGGTCCTCGAGGACGAAGTCCTCTGCCTTAAAGGGCCGTTGGCGAATGCGATCAAGAAACAGCTTTTGGGCGACCTGCGGGTGGCGGTCGAAGGAGACTATGCTGGTCTGGCCACCGTTGCCGTTGAACCAGACGTTTCCGTACTGTTCGAGGATGTCGGTCTGATTGACGAAATGCAGCAGCATATCGTCGTGGTTTCCGGCGATGAACACTGTGGGCCATTCTTCTTCGGCCGCGAGCAGGATATCAATGACTTCGCGGCTGGATGGGCCGTAGTCGATATAATCGCCGAGAAAGACCAGCTTGCTCTGTTCACCCCGGTCGAAGTCGAACGACCGGATATGTTGAAAGAGTAGGCGCAACGGATCTGACATCCCGTGAATGTCACCGATAACCCAGACGCATTTATTACCCATCGCATTCGTCCCGCGGGCTGAGATTGCACCGGTAAACTGCGAACAATGCCGTGTCGCGCCCATTTGGCGATCGACCGTTGCCGTGGATTTAGTCTCTGAATCTGATTAAGGTGGTGATTTTCAGACTTCAGGGGCGTCATGAAGCCACTTTTTAATTACTGCCGGGACGTGCGATCGTCTTGAAGTCGGACAAACAGAACCAGATTGGGAACTGCCTGCAGCGACGGCTGCTCGTGTATGCCGCGCTATCGCTCAGCATCGGCGGAGTTGTGCTGGCGTCTGTCGCAGCGTACCCCCCATACCGGCAGATTCGCACTGCGAATACGACTGCCTTGGTCTTTGCGGCGAACAGCTGCGCGGTGGCCATCGGCGAGTACCTGAGCCAGCTGCCGGCCGTGTCCGGGCTGATTACCACGCAGACCAAGGCTCGTGAGAAGCTGGAGGATTATAAAGCGATCAGCGTGACAGTTCATGTCGCCGCCAGTGCGCGCACCAAGACCAGTGTGGGCATCCATGTTTCGGTCACCGACACAAGAATCGGAATGACGACCGAGCAGTAGGCGAGAGTCTTCGACCCCTTCAAACAGGCAGATAGCGCCACCACCCGCAAGTATCACGGAACCGGCCTTGGACTCAGCATCTTTACACAACGCGTACGTCTGCTGGATGGCGACCTCTGGGGCGAAAGGGAGCTTAGCGTGGGGGGTATTTTCATGTGAACTCCACTGGCGAGATTGGCAAAGAGCGTGTTGCCGAACAGGAGGAGCCCGCTCGACCGGCGGCGGCGCCGCTGGGCAAGTCCCGTGGGGCCCGCATTTTCGCCGCGGAGGACTTCGAAGCCAACCAGAAACTGCTCAGCCTTCTGCTGAATTGGATGGGGCATGAGGTCACCATTGCTAGCGACGGTGAAGAAGCCGTGGCGCTCGCTAAGGCAGGCGGCTTTGACCTGTTCTTGATGGACGTGCAGATGCCCAAGCTCGATGGCTTACGCGCCGCCGGTCAGATTCGGGAGTTCGAGGCTGAGACCGGGCAGCATATCCTGATTTTCGCCATGACAGCCCATGCGCTAGCTGGCGATCGCGAGAAATGCATCGACGCAGGGATGGACGAGTATGTGGGTAAGCCGATCCAGCGCAAGCAATTGGAGAGGCTCATCGCCTAATACGCTGGTCTATGCACTGCGGAAGAGGCTGCGGCTCCAGCTTTCGACCAGGTGGGATTTCTCGAAGTGATCGGCGGGCGGATGGGCGTGGCAGCAGAACTGCAGTCTGTGTGGCAGCAGGAAGCCCGATCGCTCGTGGGGTGCCTTGAGGCGGCGCTGGCCAGCGGGAATGCGACTGATGTCGTGTTCGCCGCTCACCGGGTGAAAAGCGCGCTCAGTGTCTTTCGAACTGCTGCAACAGATGTGGCTGCGAAGATGGAGCAGCGCGCACGCGCGGGGAGGCTGGGCGCCGCTGCTGCCCTGATGGACAAGCTGTTCACCTCCAGCAAGGAGTGTGAGCAGGCGATGGTCGACATGCTCAGTCCGGATACTGGTAACTGACCTACGTCGCCGGAGGCCGCTCGCGAGAATCACTCCAGACGCCGTAGCAGATACCTAGGGCGATAATCACAACGGATGGCCAAAATGCCCGGCTGGGTACTTCGGCGAGAAACAGATAGGCCCAGATTGAAGCGAAGAACACCTGCCCGAGATTACTCAGCGAGACCAGTTGACTGCCCACGTGTCGCAACGCTCGGTTCAGGCCTGAGTGGCCTAGCGCGGTAGGGAAAATTCCCAAGCAAAGGACCAGCCCGATCTGGTGCCCATCAAGCGGAGGCATAATTCGCTCGAACAGCAACGCGCAGAGCAGGCAAACCAGGCCGCTGACTAGATAAAGTGGGGGCATGTAAAGCCAGAGACTCGGCAATTCTCGGTTGCGCCGTCCGGCGATCAGGTACCCGCACAACCCCAACATCGATGCCAGCGCCAGCAGGTCCCCAGGCAGGTACTCGGGATTCATGTTGAAGTCCCCGGCCCCCACGAGCAGCACGCCTGCGATCGCCACCAGGGTCGAGATCCACTCGTTGCGTGTCACGCGCTCCTTGATCGTCAAATGCAGCATCAACGGCATCGCCAACGGAGCCAGATTCACGATCAACACCCCATTCGCCGCGGGCGTCTTTCTCGCGGCCACAATCCACAACATCATATGGCCGGCGAACAACACGCCGGGCATCACACTGCGCTGAAGAGCCGGCTTCCAGTCCTGTCGGGGCAATTTTTGCAGCGCACCGACAAAGAGCGGGAGTAAGATGAGCGCGCCTAGGAATGAGCGGGTCGAGGCCAGCAGCAGCGGCGGCCATTCGCTAGCCTTGATGAAGATGACTGCGGTCGAGCAGTTGATCACTGCGAACAGCAGCAGCAGGTAATGTCGGGTCACGCAGGGACCAATTCCTTGCTAGCTTGGGCGAGAGCCTCAGCGATCTCCTCCGCGGGTTTTGCGGAGTTCGCAACCAGCCGGCCGATGAATCCACCCGCTGGCAGGTCGAAGCTTGCGGCCAATACCTCCGGCATCTCGGCCACGCGCCCGCTGGGCGGGGTGCCCCCTACCCGCTTGATCTCGGTGGCAAGGGTCTCCTGCAGTGAGTCGGGCCAACCGATCGCATAGATCGTCTGCAGCACCGGAAATCGGAACGCGCGGGGTGTGTCGGCCGGCAGTGCCTGCGGATCCCAGACCACCTGCGTCGCTCCCCGCTGAATCTCCACGTGGCTCTCAAACCGATCGAATGCGAACGCCTCGCCACTGCCAAGGCGACCTGCGTGCACGGTCTCGATCAACAACAGGCGGCCCTCCGGGTGAACCTGCCAGCTTTGTCGTTGCGCCGCGCGGGTGGCGCTATGCAGGACCAGCGGCGGCATCTGCGAAATCACCGTGGCACCCTCTGCTACGGTCCCGGTGGTTTGCCAGGACACTGTCGCGTCTTCCTGCGTGCAGCGATAGGCGCGGCCGTGAGACTGGCCGCTCAGGAGCAGGGCGGCCGACTGTTCGCAGCGGACGTCCAGCGAGACATCGTCGCCCTGCACCAAGCCTCCGCCGTAGGATGAGACCATCACATGGCAGAGGCCGTCGTGTCGTGGATTCAGCAGCCTGAGTGGGTTCACACTGCGCCAGGAGGTAATGCGGGACTGCCCGCGAGTGAAAGCGACCGTCAGGTGAGACTGCCGGTCATGGGTGGACAATGCGCACTCCGCAATACACAATCACCAGCGCCAGCACAAAGCTGACCTGGCCCAGAATCATAGCAAGCTTGCGGTAGAGACCGGGACCTTCGCCAGCACGCACCAGCGCGCCCAACTTGGGGCCGATGTACCAGTCATGCAGGGCGGACGCGACCAACAGCAAAGTCACCAGCCCCATCTTGGCATGAATCCATGGTGATTTCATGTGCCCCCCTGTCACAGCCAAGTACACACCGGTGCCAATGGCGACTAGCAGCGCAGCCCAGCCGATCACGCGAAACCGCCCAGCGGTCTTGCGCAGCAAGTCAGAGCGAGTGGCCGGGTCTTCACCCTTTAGTCCAGGAATAAGGGCAAAGGCAATAAAAGCAGATCCGCCGACCCAGATGATGGCGGCGAGAACATGGAGAAAGACGATGAATTGCATGTAGCGGTCCTGAGAGGTGGTGAGTATTGCTCGCGCAACCTACGCCATCTCGTGACGATCCCAAGCTCCAAGCTTGCCACGAGGCTCAGGAATGGCCGCAAAACCCCATTATTTCCCCATTCCTGATCGCAGGGCCATGGTGGGGTGACAATCATAATGCGGTTGCCAATTACGAGAAGCTTGCTGGCGAGGGCTACACCGTCGGTGCCAAGACCTTCCGCTTCTTCGCCTTAGACTAGCAGTCTGTCGAAGCGAGAAATCGTATCGATTTCGTGCAGATTTCAGACCTTGAAGGGCGCATGAGGTCTTTATGTAACCGAAATCGCTAGAAAAATGCACAAATGGAGACGGTTTTGCAGCCGGAGCGGCTAAGTCTGACAGGCTGCTAAGATTATCAATGTCAGCCGGGAACATTGGCGCCCTACCCAGGTCGAACTGGCACGTTCGGGGCTGGCAGTTGCCAAGCACAAGTTGCGCGGTGCTTCGAGCCCGGTACGGTAGCGCCCGTTAAAACATACCAACCCCTTCGAGACCCTTCCATGACGTCATTCAAACGCTCCGCACTGTTCGTCGCTATTGCCTCACTCAGCTGTCTCCTTGGCTTGGCCGCACCCGCAGAACCTGCCGCTGAAGTTGGCCCTGATAAGCACGGTGATGGCATCTATGCAGAGTTTGTCACCGATGCTGGCACCATGTTGCTGCGCCTGCACTACGACAAGGTGCCCATGACCGTGATCAACTTTATCTCGCTCGCCGAAGGCACGGGCCTTGCCACGACCCGCCAGGGGCGTTTCTACGACGGGCTTACGTTTCACCGCTGCATCTCAAACTTCATGATTCAGGGCGGCTGCCCAGACGGACGCGGCACTGGTGGACCTGGCTACAAGTTTGCCGACGAGTTTCATCCGGACTTGCAGCATGATGGCCCGGGCGTATTGGCGATGGCTAACTCGGGTCGAGCCACCAACGGAAGCCAGTTCTATATCACCCACAAGGCAACCGGCCACTTGAACAACAGGCACACGGTATTTGGTCGGATCGTGACCGGTCAGAACGTGGTCAACACGGTGACGAAGGGCACCAAGATCAAGAAGGTGAATATCCTCCGCGTGGGCGATGCCGCCAAGGCATTCAAAACGGACGGCGATGCCTTCAAAGCCGCGAAAGCTGCGGCTAAAAAATAAAGCATCGCTGCGGCTAATCTGCGGGCAGCTCGAACCAGAGTTGCTGGGCGCGGTGGTCGCACAGCTCACTGCACTGCTGTGTAGGGTGTAAGCGCGGGCCTATCAGGCAGTGATCCAGGGCGATCAGCGGCAGCCGGGCAGGCCAGGTGAAGTTGAGGCCGTCGCCAATGAGCGAGTAGGCGTGCTGATAGCCTTTGGCAACCATTTGGCCGGAGTGGGCGCTGCGCGGGGTATTGAAGTCGCCCAGCACGAGGTCGAGTGCTTGGCGTGCATGGCGCTGGATATCGCGCAGTTCGCCGCGGACTACCAGAAGCATCGTGCGCAGCCGCAGGACTCGACGGTTTGCGAAGCCCGCAGCGCCAATGTCCTCGGTCACCTCCGAAAGCAGAAGCAGGTCTGTATCCCAATCTGTGGTTTGTTTGACAACCGCGGTCTTGCCTTGCTGAAGCCACAAGACGTTCCAGTGCAAGGCCGATAGCCCGTGGGGGGGAGATGGGGCTGCGGCTAGCCGGGAATTAGAAAGCAGGAAGATTGCCAGCGGTAGCATTGCAGAGATCGCAAATCCTACTGCATAGAGCCAGTGTTTTTCCCGCAGCAAAGGTCAACGCTATCAGGATCTGCAATGCCGGTCAGGAACCAGCGATCACTGACCAGCTGGCAGACTGTCCAGACTTGCAAGGGCATGGCAGTAAGCGCTGTATATTTTCCAGGGAGATCCGGGGTGGCGGTGCGCTCAATCTTCGCTCACGTGCGGCAGGCGCTCAATGGGAGTCGGACTGCTGGTGTCGGTACGCTGGACCTCGCTGAATCGCGAGAAACAGATCCGCGAAATGCACTGGTGTAAGTTCTCGTGCCCGCTCAGGATATCGATCTTGACGCGCATCAGCAAAACGGGCAAGTCACAACGATCTAGCTTTGGAAAGCGCACGGCGTCTTTCTCGGTGGTGAGCACCAGTTCGGCACCTTTCTCGATGCCGTTGTTGATGCAGTCTATGATCTCCTGCTGCGTGTAACGGTGATGGTCCGCATGCCGCTCGAGATAGACCAGGGTGGCGCCAAAGCGCTTTAGAAACCGCTCGAAGCTCTCCGGGGCGGCAATGCCGCAGATGGAGGCGATCTTCTTGCCCTTGAGATAGTTGAGGGCCAGGACTTCCTGCGTGTAGACGTTTCGCAGGTACTGCGGTTTATGGCTGCACTCGATGATTTCGGCGTGGTGGTTGTGCCGCTTGATGAACTCTTTCAGGTGGCGCAGGTGCGCTCCGCCGTTGGACTTGGTCAGGAAAATGAAGTCCGCGCGCCGGAGGTTCTTGATTGGCTCGCGTAGGAGTCCGCGCGGCAGGAGGTGGTGGTTGTCGAACGGGCGCGTGGAATCGACCAGCATGATGTTTAGGCTGGGCTTGAGCGGCAGATACTGAAAGCCGTCATCAAGAATCAGGGTATCCACGCCAAACTCGCTGATCGCGTAGCGGCCGCATTTGACGCGGTCCTTGTCGACGAGCACGATCACGTCCTTGAGATTGCTCGCAAGCATGTACGGCTCGTCGCCAGCAAGATCTGAGTTGAGCATCAGCCGACGTCCGTCCGAGACGACACGTGGCGGCACGTCGCTGGCGCGCCGGAACAGCTTGTCCGTGATCTTCTCGAGAAACGTGCGGTTGCTCTTGCTGCGATAGCCGCGACTCAGAATGGCGACTTTGCGGCCGTTGTGGGTCAGAGCACGGGAGAATACTTCCACCACTGGCGTTTTGCCGGTGCCGCCCACGGTGAGATTGCCGATGCTGACTACGAGGCAGCCCAGGGTCCGATGCCGAAAGAGACCCTGCCGGTACAGCGTCAGGCGCAGTTGCACGGCAAAACGGTAGACACGGCTGAGGCAGAAGAGCGCCGCTTTCGCTGCGGTGTCCGCAGGGGAATGACGGCGTTCTTGCATCAGGTCGGTGACGTAGGTCTCGACCTGTTCGTTAAACGGGCGTTTCGCCATGAAAAGTTCCGGGGGGCGCAGCAGCGTGGGGCCGGTACTATGAGTTGGATGGTCGTGTTCGCAATGCGTGAATTTCGCGCATGCGCGTACGTTTTCGCATCTTTGACCACTATTATGATCCAGGGAAGCGGAATGATCTCAGCGAGCGATCTGACCATGCGCTACGGCAAGCGCGTGCTATTCGAAAAGGTAAATTGTGTATTTAAGCCGGAGTGCCGCTATGGCCTGATCGGCGCGAACGGGTCTGGAAAGTCCACGTTCATGAAGATTCTTACCGGCCAGGAAGAAGCAACCGCCGGTGAGGTGATGATTGAGAAGGACTGTAGTCTCGGCTATCTCCGGCAGGATCATTATGAATTTGACGATGAAACTGTGCTCAACACTGTGTTTATGGGTGATAAGGCGCTCTGGAGCATCCATAAGCAGCTGGATGATCTTTATGCGAAAGGCGACCTGACCGACGAAGAAAGCCACCTTTGCGGTGAGTTAGAGCTGGCCTATCAAGAGGCGGACGGTTACTCGATGGAGGCTAATGCAGCTAAGCTGCTGAACGGCCTCGGGATTAGCGATGAGTTTTATTACGAGCCCCTTAGTTCCTTGACCGGCGGCTTCAAGCTGCGCGTGTTGCTGGCGCAGGTGTTGTTCGGCGATCCTGATATCCTGCTAATGGACGAGCCTACTAACCATCTCGACATGGCCAGCATCGACTGGTTGGTCAACTTTCTGTCCCGCCGGCGCGGTACCGTGGTGCTGATCTCCCATGACCGCCATTTCCTGAACAGCGTATGTACTAACATTGCCGATCTCGACTATCAGTCGATTCGGATGTTTCCCGGAAATTATGATGATTTCATGACTGCGGACGCGATGGTAAAAGAGCGTGCGCAGAAGGAAAACAAGAAGATGGAGAAGCGGATTACTGAGCTCAAAGAGTTCATCAACCGCTTCAGCGCCAATGCAAGTAAGGCCAAGCAGGCGACCTCGCGCCAGAAGGAACTCAACCGTATTGAGCTGAATGAGATTGCTCCGAGCTCGCGCATCTCACCCTACATTCGTTTCGAGCCGGAGACGCCGCTCGGGGATCGCGTGATTGAGCTTGAGGGCATCAGCAAAGCCTATGACACCACGCTGTTCAAGAACTTCACCGCCAGCATCACGAGCGAAGATAAAATCGCGATCATTGGTAAAAACGGCGCTGGCAAAACCACGCTGCTGCGCATCATGCTCGGCGAGCTGGCGCCGGATTCTGGCAAGGCGATTCTGGGTGAGACCGTGCAGGTGAACGATTTCCCGCAGGACAACACCAGCCTCCTTGCTGGTGACGAGAAGGCCATCGACTGGCTGACCCAGTGGAATCCTGGTGATGAGGGAATCACCGATAATGAGCTTCGTTCTGCGATGGGGCGCATGTTGTTCCGCGGGGATGATGTATTCAAGCCTATCAGCGTGCTGAGCGGTGGCGAGCGCGCGCGTCTGGTGATTGCCAGAATGCTGCTGCAGGGCGGAAACCTGCTGGCGCTTGATGAGCCCACAAACCATTTGGACCTGGAGAGCATTGAGGCGGTGAATTACGCCCTTTCGCTGGTCGAGACCACGGCAATCTTCGTCAGCCACGACCGCGAGTTCGTGCGAAGTATTGCCACCCGGATCATCCTGATCGAGGACGGCGAGATTATCGACTACCCTGGGACGCTGGACGAGTTTGAAGATTGGCAGAAGCGGCAGAAGCGTCAGGACAAGAAGGAGCGCAAGTAGTCCTGCCATGACCGCGTGCCCGCCGGATCTCGCCCCAGAGAGCCGGTGGGCTGCGCGCAGACTGGATGTGGCCCTGCTGATCGCCGGTCTGCTGCTGTGTCTGTTTTTCACGGAGCATCGCGTGCATGGCGATGGCGCAATCCGTTTTGACTCGGTACAGGCGATTCTGCGGGGAACGATACCCGACGGAAAATACTCCTTGATCGGGCCATTGGGCGCGCTGCCATTGGTGGTTCTCGGAACGCTTGCGGAAAACCCGTATGCTGCCGCGGGCCTGTACAACTTTGCGGTGTTCGCAATTGCCCTGTTCGTGTTATGGTTTGAGCTGGGGCATGTACTGCCTGACTCAGTGCGTCGCCGCACGCTGCTGTTGCTGGTCGCCGGATCGATGTTCGCGGCACATCAGCGCGAGTTCTACGGCGAGGTGTTTACCGCGGTTCTGCTTGCCGTCGGCAGCGTCCGGCTGGTGCGCCGGTGCGATCTCAGCGGCTGGCTGTTGATTGGTCTCGGCATTGCCAACACACCGCCGACCATCGTCGCTGGCGGCCTGCTCGCGCTGGTGCTGTGCCGCCAACGAAAGAGCTGGCTGCCTTTGCTGGGCCCCGCGCTGCCGCTGGTGCTGATTCTGGCTGAAGCGTGGATCCGCCGCGGCTCCCCATTCGCGCTTGGCTACTCCGGCGATGCCGGGATGGTCACGGTGCTGCCATATTCCGGCAAGACAGGGTTCAGCTATCCATTTATTCTCGGCGTGGTTTCGATCCTGTTTTCAGTGGGAAAGGGGCTGCTTTTTTATGTGCCGGGACTCTTTCTGGGTGCTGCGAACTCCGCAAAACCACAGACGCGAGACCTGTGGCAACTATGGCTTGCCTTTACGATCGGGCTGGTGGTGATTTACGCGAAATGGTGGTCCTGGTATGGTGGTTGGTTTTGGGGGCCGCGCTTCTTTCTCTTTGCCTGTTTTCCTGCTTCTCTGGCGTTGGCCTGTGAGCTGGACCGGCGGAAACTTCTTGCGGCGTTCGCAACCGTACTTTCGGTCTGGGTTTGCTTCTGTGGTGCGGTGTTTGGGCAGATGAATGCTGGACCGCTCAGCGAAGTTGACGTGGCCTGGGAGTTCCTTACTTGGTACGTGCCAGAGAACAGCGCCATTCTGCAGCCGTTGGTCGATCCATGGCCGGTTGGTCTAAATGCCGTGCCATGGGCCCTGTTCAGTTTGGTGGTTGTCGCCCGTCTCCTGATTCCGGTGTTTCGTGAAGATTCTCGCGCTTGAGCCTTTTTATGGGGGCAGCCACCGCGCATTTTTGCGTCAGTGGCAACAGCACAGCTGTCACGACTTCACGCTGCTGACCCTGCCTGACAGAAACTGGAAGTGGCGAATGCGTCACGCGGCCCTCACGTTTGCCGCGCAATTGCGAGAGCGCACCGAGACCTGGGATGTGATTTGGTGTTCCGACATGCTCGATGTGGCCAGCTTCCGCGGGCTACTTCCCTGCGAACTTCGCAAGTTGCCAGTAGTTCTCTATTTTCACGAGAATCAACTGACCTATCCGGATCGTACGGCGAGACCGCGCGATCATCACTTTGCCTACACCAACATTATCAGTGCGATCTCCGCAGATGCCGTCTGGTTCAATAGCGAATATCACCGCAGCAGCTTCTATGAGGCCGCAGAGGCGTTTCTCCGGCGCATGCCGGATCATGCGCATCTGGAAGAGTTGCGGAGTTCGCAACAACGTTCGGCGGTGCATCCACCGGGGATTGATTCGGTGCCCGCGCGAGTATCGGTGCGAAACGGGCCGTTACGGATTTTGTGGAACGCGCGCTGGGAGCATGACAAGAATCCTGAGACGTTTTTCGCCGCGCTGCGCCTGTTGCACGAGACGGGTACGGCGTTCGAGGTGGATGTGTTGGGGGAACAGTACGCCAAGCAGCCAGCGGTGTTTGCGGAGTTCGCAACAGACCACGTCGAGCATGTGAACCGTTGGGGGCATCAGGACAGTCGTGCGGATTACGCCGAGGCGCTGCGGGAGGCCGATGTGGTGGCATCCACCGCTTACCACGAATTCTTTGGGATCGCGGTACTGGAAGCGGTCGCGGCTGGGGCCTGGCCGCTGGTGCCGGAGCGCCTGGCCTATCCTGAGACGCTGGCGCGCTGGCCAGCGGAGAGTCGAGATCGCGTATTTCACGATGGGAGCGCTGCGGATCTGTGCGCGAAGCTGGAGGCCTGGAAGCGCCCGGAATGGGTGCCGGACCCCGGGGAAATCCTCAGTCCTTATTACTGGCAGGCCACAGCTGGGAAGATGGACCAGGCGCTGGCCCAGAACGAAAATCTGTGAATCTGTAGATATTTTTGGAAAGAGACTAAACCCCACGCGGTTTAGGGGCGTACAAGCGGCAAGCAAATGTTTCTAACCCCGACCCCACAGCTCCCTTGTTCATCTCTTACGGAACCACTCATCAGGAGAACATCATGAAATCCTTCACCGCACTTCTTCTCACTCTCATTCTCGCCATCTCCGTCCAGGCACAACGCCCCGGCGGTCCTGGTGGTGGCGATCGCCCGGAGCCAAGCCCCGAGCAACAGGCTCTAATCGACCAGATCCGCCAGATCAAGGCCGACATTCACGCCGCACTGATCGCCGCAAGCACTGAGTATGCCGACCTGGCAGCTCTCGAAAGCCCGACGTTCGAAGATCGCCGCCGGATGGCTGAACTGCGCCACGAATTGGTCCCGACTGAGGCGATTGAGCTGACTGAAACCCTGCGTGACCTGACCGGGCAGCTGAACGACCTGCGTCCTGAACGTCCACCACGTCCAGACCGCCCCGAACGTCCCGAACTGACCGAAGAGCAGTTGGCTGCGATCGAGGCTCACAAGGCCGCTGTTAAGGCTGCCCATGACGCCCTGAATGACATCTTGGTGGCTGCCGATGCTACAGGCCGCTACGCTGCGTTGCTGGCTGTCGAAGAGCCAACCCGTGCAGAGCGCCAGGAATTGAATGAGCTGCGTCGCCAGTTGATCGAAGGTTCTGATGAAGCGCAGACGCAGATCGACGCCATCAAGGCATTGAACGAGCAGTTCCGTACCGACAATCCAGACCTGCGCCCCAGCCCGCGCCGTGTGGCTCGCCATCTGCGGCATGAAGTTCGCCAAGACATTGCTGAAGTGCGCGATCTGAACGACCAGTTGAACGCGCTGCTGGCAGCTGACTCTGTGGAGTACGCAGAGCTGATCGCCAAGGAAGACAAGACTCCTGAAGATCGTGAGCGTATCGGCGAATTACGTGCCGAGTTGATCGCGGCAAACGAAGATGCACAGGCTGTGGCCGACCAGATTCAGGATGCTCGCCAGGAAGTTCGCCAGGATGTGCGCCGCTTGCGGCACGTCCGTGATCACGTCAATGGCCCGCGTCCCGGTCCCGTTGATCGTACCGATGATGGCGACACAGGCGGTACTGAGTAACACTTAGCCGCCGTAATAAGGGCTTTGCTGAGACTTCGGTCTTGGCAAAGCCCTTTCTTGCGTCAAATTCCCTGCATGATACGACGCATTCTTTTCCGCAGAGACTGTCTCTGCATTTTGATGATTTCCGCCTGCTGGCTCCCAGCGGCGGATCTTTACGTTTCCGCCAGCGGTAGCGCGACTGCGCCTTATGACTCCGTGGCAACAGCGGTCACGACCATTCAGGCCGGTATTGACGCCGCGCAGTCCGGCGACACCATTCACATCATCCCCGGGCTTTATCGCGAAACTCTGACAGTCGCGGGCAAGGCACTTACCCTCGAAGGCGATGGCATTGCGCAGACGCGGCTGGATGCGAACTTCGCAGGATCGGCACTTGCGATTTCCGCAAACGCGTCGGTCACGCTGCGAGGCCTGACCATCAGTGGTGGCCTGGCAACACTTGGCGGCGGAATCTCGGTCGTAGACGCTGGGCTCACTGCCAGCAACGTGCGCATCACGGCCTGTCGAGCCGGGCGCGGAGGGGGGCTCTACGCGAACAACGCAATTGTGTCTGTAAACGACTCGGTCATCGATGGCTGTGATGGCTACATCTCAGAGTCGGGGGCTGGAAAGGGCGGGGCGATCTACGTGCTCTACTCGCCTGCCGGGATCCCAGCAAGTTTTGCGAACTGTGCAATTCATGGCAATCGGGCCGTATATGGCGTCGTGCGCGCCTGGGCCTCAGAGGCCGTGTTTCGGCAGTGCCAGTTTTTTGAGAACCGCGCAGAGTCGGACATCATTGAATTGCAGTCGGCGAGTCATGTGGACTTTGTCGACTGCTTAATTCACTCGAACCAGTCCCTTTCTCGGAGCTGTCTGGCTATCTACAACGAGAGTACCAGCGAGCTTGCCTATTGCACTATCACCGAGAATGAGTCGCTGGGGGATGAGTCCGTGGTTTACGTAGATGTGTGGTCTTCGTTCTCATGCTATAACAGTGCGCTGCAGCGCAATTCGCCCGACAGGCTGGAGGTGCCATCCACCGCCGTATTCGCTGGCTCGGCGCTGTCCACGGCACCTGCTGGGTTCAGAATTATATCTATCGCCGAGGCGTTCTCGAGCAGCAGTGAGGGCGCATACTTCCTTGCGAACACCGCAGCTGCGCCCACTGAGTTTATCGGCCTCGGCGTGAGTGCAGGGCCTTCTTATGTGGTCGCTGAGAACGTCCGGCGCTGCTTTGCTGCGGAAGAAACTCCGGCAGCGGTGTTAAACGCGGGCTACGGCTATCCATTCGGTATCTTGGGGAGCCTGAAGGTGGCAACTCTGCCGGAATGGACGGCGACAGGAACAGGCCAGCCGTCTCGCTGGTATATGCTTGAGGAATCGGCAACGATGGATTTTTCCGCGTTCAGCAGTCGGACGATTGGCCCGCTTACGGCGGTAAGCAGCGCTGTCGGGATTCCAGAGCCGACGGAGGCCGGACTGTTGCTACAACGGCTGCGCAGCTCCGCGCCGCTGGGGAACAGCGTGGCGATCCAGCTGGAAGATAATGCGCAGGCAGCAGTGGTGGGCGTTCGCGTGGACCTACTCGCCGCGGATGGAACGGAGTGGTATGGCGCCGGCGTTTCAGATGCGCAGGGCCAGGCAATCATGCAGAATGTGCCGGATGGATCGTACACGGTCCTGGCGGGAAGCGTGAGCGCCGACTACGTCTCCACCTTTTTGGGCAATGCAGGCGCGGTGGGGGCGGCGACTACTTTTGACCTGCGCAGTGGCTCACGTGCGACTGGCACCATCACGCTGGCCGGCGGCAACCGCATCGAGGGCCACGCGCGCATTGCGGGGACCGCGACTTTTCTGCCGGATGTAGCGGTGGTCATTTACGATAGCTCAGATACGCCAGTGAAGAGCGCGGTGACAGACGCGGTTGGCAACTACTCGATCGGGGGGTTACCCAACGGTACGTATCGTGCGCTCGGCCAGAACTCACCCGCATACTCAGATTCCTACTACTTTAATCAGGCGGACCTGGCCAGCGCAAACGGTGTGGCTGTTTCGGGTAGCTCGACAGTGAATAGCGTGAATCTGAATCTTGGAGCCAAGCTGGCGATCACCGGCGAGGTGACACTGCCTGACCAGGGAAACCTGTTTCAGATTACCGTGGTGTTGTACGATGCGTCGACGTTTGAAGAGCGGTCCTTTACATTCTGTGATTCGCTCGGGCAGTACACGCTGTATGCGAGCCCCGGCACGTATATTGTCTCTGCCGGAGAGGGATCTTCCTATGTCGTGACCTACAGCGCCTCGCTCACGGTCACGAGTCAGCCGGTTACGGGTCAGGATTTCATCCTGTCGCAGGGCGGCACCATCTCTGGACGGATCACAGACTCATCGGCCGTCCCGTTGAGCGGTATCTACGTGGACATCTACGAAACGGACGGGACAACCTATGTGACTTCGGCGCTGACCGGCGCGGACGGTACCTATACTACGCCGGAGCTTGGCGCAGGCGACTATTTTGTGCTTGCCTACGGAGATCCAAGCTATACGAATTTGTGGTATCCGGGGACGTCGAACCCCACGTCAGCCACCACAGTTGGCGTCGTCGCCGGGCAGGATACGCCCAACATCAACATCGCTATTTCGCTCGCCCGGTAGGGAGCCGCAGCTTATGTATCGCCTTTCTTCTCTTTCTCAGTTGCCGGATGTCGGGCTATCGCGCTGTGCGATCACCTGCGGGGTCTTCGATGGCGTCCATGTGGGACATCAGTCTATTCTGAAGCAGCTGCACGAATGCGCCACGGAAACCGATGCGTTCCCGGTGGCAGTGACGTTCGACCCACACCCACGCGCGGTGCTGCGACCGGAGGCAGCACCGCGACTGTTGTTCTCGATCGACCATCGGCTAGATTTTCTAGAGGACGAGGGGGTGAAGGCGGCGGTGACCCTGCGTTTTGACCGCGAGCTCTGCGCGCTTTCTGCTGCGGAGTTCGCAAATCAAGTGTTGGGCCCGGCCGGGCTGGAGATCGCTGCGATTTGCGTGGGGGACAGCTGGCGGTTTGGCGCCAAGGCATCGGGGACTGTCGCAGACCTCCGGCGCTTCTTTCCGGCCGCCAAGGTGGTGGGCGTCTCAGAAACTGAGCTGACGGACGCCGTGGTCAGCAGCACCAGAATTCGCGCAGCGGTGCAGGCCGGTGACCTGCCGCAGGCAGAACAGCTGCTGGGGCGGACTTTTTCCGTGCGTGGCACGGTCGTGCGGGGGAAGGGGCTCGGGCGGACGCTGTTGGGCTGTGCCACGGCAAATTTGCACCTGACCGATTACGTAAGCCCGCCAAAGGGGATCTACGCTTGCGAGGCGTCGCTGTTCCCGGAAGATGGGAGGCGAGAACATGCGGAGAGGCACGCCGCAGCGGTGTACATCGGGCATGCGCCAACAGTATCAGCAGGGCAGCCTTTGACGCTCGAGGCACATCTGTTTGATTTCTCCGAGGACATTTACGACCGTACGATCGAAGTAAAGTTCTTGAAACGACTACGGAATGACGAACGTTTTGACAGCCTCGAGACGTTGCGCGCACAAATTCAGCGCGATCTGCTTGAGGCGCGCCAGGTCCTGCATAGAGCAGGTGTATGTAGCCGACCACTGACCGCGGAGTTGCCATGAAGATCCAATGTCCACATTGTGAAGTTGTGATCGAGACGCCCTTGAGAACCTTTGGGCAGAAGATCCGCTGCGCAAACTGCCAGGGAGTGACCCTTGTTCCGCTGCTGCGGGTAGCGCCCACGGTGGTGATTCACAAGTACGTGATCAAGTCGAAACTACGCGAGTCTCCATTTGGGGCGCGCTTTCTGGCAAGACATCTTGAACATGGCTATGACCTGGAACTCACGATCTTTCCAGATGACATCGCCAAGCTACCAGGCTTCTCGAACTCTTTCGGCGCGATCTCCAAGCGAGTGGCGGCTCTTGAGCATCAGAACCTGATGCGCTCCGCGGGACTCGGGAGCGACGATGAGATTTTCTATTGCCTTTGCGAGCATGTGGACGGTGAAAATCTGCGGGCGCACTTGGATTCCTGCGGGCCACTGGCACATGTGGCGGCGGTGAATCTCTGCCGGAGCGTCGCTGTCGTGCTGCAGTACGTGCAGGAAGAGATTGGAGAGTGCCACGGTAATGTGAAGCCAGCAAACATCATGGTGGATACGGATGGTGTCGCGAAGCTGAGCGGATTGGCCACCTCAATCTACTCCAGGAGGCATGGGGGAGATGACGTCGTCGGTACGCCATACTACGTGAGTCCTGAGACACTGCTGGGGCAGCCGCTGGATTTACGGAGTGATATTTTTAGCCTTGGCTGCACGCTTTATCACTGCATTACGGGCGTGCCACCCTACCGCGGTGGAAGTCCGAGGGATGTTGCGCATCGGCGGCTTACCGAAACTCCTACTCCGATTTCCGAGTTGGCACCTGGCGTGCCAGAAGAGACGCTGTGGGTGATTGAGCGAATGATGGCCCGCAGCCTTGCGGACCGCTATTCGGACTACAGGTCCCTGCTGGCTGATCTGGTCTAGTCAGGGTCCCCGTGCTCTTCGTCTTGTTTTTGGACGAGACCCCTGCGGAGTTGTCACAAAGTCAATGCGTCATCCTGCTTGCAAGTCGCGAGTCCTAAGACAGGCAAAGACACCGAACAGTCTCCGCTTCAGTTGGTGCTACCACAGCGTGACGTTCAGATGCCTGCTCTCGCCTTTGCTGCTGAGAAGGCGACGTAGAATGCGAGGGCAATGGGCAGACCGAGCATCACACCAGCGGCCACGATGAACGGCAGGCCAATGGTGGCTGAACTGCTGCCATAGGAGATCACCGTATTTTTCCCGGAGTCGGAACTCAGCCCAATGCGGTTGCCCGCGATGGTGATGGTCCAGTCATACTTTCCAGCGCTCCTGGGGAACTCGCTGTTGGCGAATGCAGAAAGGCAACCAAGAACGACCCAGACAAGCGCCCAGCTCCGAAGCCGGGGCACTATGCTTCGTCTGCTGGCGGCTTGGCTGCGGTCTCTGCAGACTCTGTGGCCGCGATTGCTTCTGGCTCTGGCTCTGGCTCTGCCTCTACGCTGTCTTCTGATTCGCTGGAACTCATGCGCCTGTCTATCTGCCCCTTGCTCTGCAAACCAAGCAGCTCACGGATCGCTATTACGTCCATGGTCTCGTTTTGGAGGAGGGCTTTGCCGAGTGCTTCAAGTTGGTCGCGATGATCGGACAGGAGTTTTCTGGCGCGCAAGGCGACGCTGTCGACGATGGCTTTGATCTCAATATCGATCTCTCGTGCGGTAGCCTCGCTAAGCTCACTTTTGCGTCCCATGTCCCGACCGACAAAAACTGGCTGCTCGCCGGAATCATAGGCAAGCATGCCCATCTTATCGCTCATGCCAAACTGGCAGACCATGCGCCGGGCCAGCTGGGTGGCTTGCCGAATATCCATGGCAGCCCCGCTCGTGATCTCGTTGAAAATGAGCTGTTCGGCAAAGCGTCCGCCCATCAGCACGGTCAGCTCATCAATCATTTCCGAGCGGGTCTGGGTGTACTTGTCGCGCTCCGGGAAATGGATGGTGGCACCGAGAAAGGAGTTGCCTCTGGGGATGATGGTAACTTTGTGCAGTGGCGTGGCATGCTCGCAATAGAGGCAAAGCAGCGCATGTCCGGCTTCATGGTAGGCTGTGACTTCCCGATCTCGCTCATCTACCTCACGGCTGCGGCGCTCCTTGCCCCAACAGACTTTGTCACGGGCTTCCTCAAAATCACTCATCGCCACAGCCTCTTTGTTCTGGCGGGCAGCCAGCAGCGCTGCTTCGTTGATAATGTTTGCCAGGTCGGCACCGCTGAATCCCGGGGTGCCGCGTGCCACGACAGGGAGATCCACGGTATCACTCATTTTTATCTTCTTGGAGTGTACCTTGAGAATGCCCAGGCGTCCTTTTACATCCGGAAGGTCGACATTGATCTGACGATCGAAGCGGCCGGGGCGCAACAGAGCGGGATCAAGTACATCTGGTCGGTTGGTGGCAGCAACAACAATGACCCCGGTGTTGTTCTCGAAACCGTCCATTTCCACGAGCAGGGCGTTGAGCGTCTGTTCGCGCTCGTCGTGGCCACCGCCCATGCCGCTGAACCGAGAACGGCCGACAGCGTCAATCTCGTCGATAAAGATGATGCATGGCGCATTCTTTTTTGCTTGTTCGAACATGTCACGGACGCGGCTGGCGCCGACACCGACGAACATTTCGACGAAATCCGAGCCGCTGATGCTGAAGAAGGGGACCTCAGCTTCGCCAGCGATGGCGCGGGCTAGCAGGGTTTTGCCGGTCCCTGGGGGACCCACCATCAGCACGCCGCGGGGCAAGCGGCCGCCTAGCTTGTGGAATTTTGCCGGATCTTGCAGGTACTCGGCGATCTCTGAGACGTCTTCGAGGGCTTCTTCGATGCCGGCGACGTCGCTAAAAGTGACGCGCTCTGCGGTCTGATTTAGCTTAGCCCGGCTCTTACCGAACTGCATGGCACCTTTTCCTGCGCGATTTAGCTGCTTACTAAAGAACCACCAGGCGATGATGATGAGCAAGACAAAGGGCAGGCTCGAAAGGAAGATCTTGACGAGCGTATTGCCTTGGGTCACGGGCGTCCATTGGACGCCTGATTCCGTAAGCAGAGCATCGAAGCGTTCACTCCAAATTAGCTCTGCTTGGAATTTGATGCCTTCAGCTGCGCCCTTCTCGAGGTACTCGCCCTCGGCAATTAGTTTTCCCTCAGTGGGGTCTTTGAGGAGAGTGACTTCCTTGATCTCATCCTTTACCAAGCGCCGCTCGAATTCGGACTGGCCTATACTTTCTGCTTTTCCTTGACGATTGGTTAGGAAAATTACAAAGGCAAACAAAGCGATAAAGCCGATGATATAGATGAAGAAGCCAGGAACGGCAGAGCCGGGGCGGTTCTCGCTGCGGCGACGTGATTCGCCGCGTTTGTTATTGTCGTCCATGCGTGGGATCCGGTGAGCTATTCGGGACGTAAGAGAAGGAATACCATCACAATCACAACTACGGTGAGTAGGAGGGCAATGATGAGAAACACTTTGTTGGCGAGGGGACTTGCCTTCTTGTGAGTCTTGTGATTGGCGTTGAGGTTGGACAATTCGGTGATGCCCATCGCCGGGTTTGTTTCAAGTGAAATATTAGTTCTGGTTTCAACGACACGAGCTTCCGTGGAGTTCGGGTTGTCGAGCATGAGTTCGACTTCACCCACCTGGAGAACATCACTGTGCTTGAGTTCGTGCTCGCCGGTAAAGCGTGCTCCATTGACTCTAGTACCGTTTGAGCTCCCGAGATCGACGACTTTGTACTCGCCGTCGTTGTAGTGAATTTCGGCATGGCTTGAGGAGATGGTAGAGTCGGGGATGCAAATGTCCGCGGCTTCGACCCTTCCAATCGTGTACATGCGTTCTCTCAATTCAAAGGACTGCCCGCGCAGTTCTTTGGAAAGTACAACGAATTTGGCTTGTGGCATAAGATCCTGCGTGGTTATCTAAATGCATCGCGTGCATGGTTGCGCGCATACACGCATCGAATTGACAAACGGCTACTATACGATCAGACACCTTATCGTCAAGATTGGTTCCGCTCTACCGTGCCACGTGTGCGTAGATGGAGTAGGGTACTAGGCAGGAGAAGCGAGGATTAGAGGCGAGTATCGGAGGCAGATGGAGACTGATGTAGATCGGCTGAGGCGCGCGTGCACGTGGCGCCTGCTGCTTTTGGCAGGTGTATTTTCGCTGGTGCCTTTGATGCTCGCCGGGCGGCTATGGTCGATCCAGGTGACGCAAACTGCTACCTACAAGGCGCAGATTTCGAAGCAGACCTTCCGGCGGATTCGGCTGGCGCCGGTGCGTGGCAGAATCTTCGCCGCTGATGGCGCACTGCTCGCTGATAACGAGCCTAGCCATGATGCGTACCTGCACGTGCACGAGATGCGGCAGCGCCCAGTCAGTTCCTACCGAGCCACGAGGGATCATCTGCGTGAGGTGCGGTCACAGCTTGAGCGGACAGTGGGCCGAGCGGTGGCGGTGACCGACACGCAACTACTGGCCGCGATCGGGACGCGCTCTAGCGGCGAACTGACGTTTTATCGTACGCTTTCTCCGGAAAATGTGGCGCGATTGCGGCAATCTGGGCTGCCGGACGGGTTTCGCATTGCGCGCCAGCTGGGAGCTGTCACACTGGTGTGTTCACTGACTGAATGTCGCGTGCCGGGCAAAGGCGCGAGGCAGGCGACAGCAGACTACATATACGCGACGGTGCAGGATATAGGCAGTCTGATTGAACGAGTCCCGACTGTGGGAATTCGTGAGATAACGAGGCACATGCGGGTACGGCCCGCGCTGCGGTTGCCGATTTTTCGCAATTTGGTGGACCATGAGCTGGCTGTGCTCCAAGAGCAGATGCCGGGGATCGCTGGGCTGGACTTGAATACTGGGCTGGGGCGCGTGTATCCAGAGCGAGATCTTGCGAGTCATCTGCTGGGATGGGTCGGGCGACGAGACCCCGCCACCGAGAGCGAGCGAAATGAATTTAATTACTGGCTGCCGGAGTTGCATGGCCGAGCGGGCCTGGAAGCGGCGTTCGATGATCAGCTTGGCGGTCAGGGCGGGATGGAGTTTGTGAAGGTAGATAGTACGGGCTTCTTCTACGAATCTGTGGGCAAGGATCCAGCCCAGCGGGGCGCAGATTTGCATCTGACGATCGACAGCCGCGCGCAGCGCATTGCGCAGTCGCAGTTGTCTGGGCTTCGTGGCGCTTTGGTCGCGATGGATGTCGATTCGGGAGCGGTGCTCGCATGTGTCTCCGCGCCTGGTTTTGACCTGATGGGGCTGCAGAGGGAATCAGGGTATGGCGAGATATTGGCCGCACCAGGCACGCCGCTACGCAACCGGGCCGTGCATGCGGATTACGCTCCAGGCTCGATCGTGAAGCCGCTGGTGGCGCTCTGCGCTCTCGATCATGGAGTCATCGACCCCGCGACGGAGTTTCCTTGTCCAGGGTACTATGCGTTTGGGGATGGCAGCAGGATCAGCTGTGCGGTGAAGAGCGGGCATGGATCATTGACGGTGAGTCAGGCACTCGAACGCTCGTGTAACCCGTTCTTTATCGAAACCGGTCTGAAATTAGGGGTAGACCGGCTCGAGGCAACGATGCGGGAAGCGAATATCGGAGAGCTCCCTGGCCTTGAGGTCTCGCGCCGCTGGTCGCGGGGGCGCCGGCCGTCGCGCACGGCGTTGAAACGCCAGCTTGATCGCAACTGGCGCGCCTTTGATACGGCGCTGGTCTCGATGGGGCAGGGCTTTATTAATATCAGCCCTCTGCAGGCCACCGTGGTCACAGCGGCTATTGCTAACGGTGGCCACGTTCTCAAACCCCGGCTGGTCGAGGCGCTCAGGGATGACAAGGGACCGATTGAGATTTGGCCGCGACAGTTCACCGGCAAGATCGATGCGGCACCCGAACATTTTGCCCTGATTCGCGAGGCGATGAGGAGTGTGGTTGTGGGAGCGGCCGCGACAGCGCCCAGCGCGCGATCGGAGATTGTGCAGATCGCTGGGAAGACCGGTACGGCTGAGATCGGGCCTCGGGATGCGCGACGTAAGAATACGTGGTTTACCTGCTTTGCGCCGTACGACCGGCCGCGCTACGCGGTGACGGTGCTGGTAGAGGATGGGCAGTCTGGCGGGGGAACGGCGGCACCGATTGCGCGCAAGTTTTTAGAGGAGTTTCTGCAGCTTCAGAGAGCTGAGCTCGCGGCAGATTGAACAGGCTCAGGGATTTCCCTCGTCTTCGTCCTCGAAAGGGACAGTTGTCGCCGTGTCCACGACTCCTCGGCGGGCCAGATGGAAGATAGAGGTGGGCGATTCTAGGTTGCCACGCCGTCAACCTCCCGCGTCGAACTCTCTCCTCAACCCAATCTGATACGAGGTGCGTAGGAGGATGAGGGCGAGGTCGATCGGTACCGTTTCCATTTTCCGGGCCGTGCGGATGATCCTCGCTCAGGCGCAGTTCCCGGATCAAGATCGCTGAGGCTTGGCCGCCAGAGCTCAGACGTCCCTGCGTAAACCCGACCGTTCCTTTGCCAGGAAATAGACACTGATTTGCGAGCAGTCCTTTTTCGGAGTCGTGAATGTCCAACATCCAACAAGGAATTTACAATGTCCAAGACATGGAATACCTACTCGACGCTCTTCATTTGACAAGTGGAAATTCCTTGTTGGCTGTTGGACAATTACTTGGGACAACGGTCTGAGTTCTGGGCCGCAGAAATGCACGGCAACTCAACGCCTGGAGGAAAGGCGGCCTCAGTCGGGAACCTTGCGGCAATTCTCCCCGATTTCTTTGAGGTTCGCAGAGAAAAGTTGGCTTCCTGATTGGAGTCGGTCCGCAGCTTTGCGCCGAATCACCAGCAGTTCCGTCACCTCGTTGTAGCGCACTGTAGCTGTGCGCGGGACACCAAGAAGCAGGGAAATCTCGCCAAAATAATCCTAGGGGCCGAGTTCGCAGATCGTTTCTTCTTCCTCGTCACTGCCAGCCACGACGCGGACGGAGCCATTTTTGATCACGTATAAATCTCTGCTGTTATCGCCCTTTCGCACCACCTATTCGTCCTCTTCCAAGACCATGGTCTCGACGAAGGGGATGGTGACACGTAATCGCTCCGGATGCAAGTCTCGAAAGATCGGGGTCCTGGCGAGTAACCGAAAGCACTCCCGAACGAAGCCGATAATCATGAACAGAACCACAATCAGGACGATCTGGTCCATGTAGTACTCAGGGACATTCCCGCGAGCAGGGAAGATGTATTGATCCAGCGCTGTCGCCGCGAGGATCAAGCTGCAGAACGTGATCACTGCCAGCAACCCCAGTACCTAAAGGCGACGTAGGGGCAAGGGTAAAGCTGCCAGTGCGCGGGCGAATAGATCGGAACCTGGGATATCAAAGCTAGTACGCTTTTTCCGGGGGTGTGGGGCATCGGCATTTTCTGGATCAGACGCCAAAAAGCCGGCAGCCCACAGCCGCTTGACCATTGTAATGAGGCACTGCAGGATCAACGTTCGGCGGTGAATTAGATACTGTTGGCAGATGCTTTCCACCGAGTTCTCACCGGTGCAGAGGCCCCAGAGATTGCGCTCCTGTTCCGACATGATGACCACGTCCGGAAGATCGTCATGCAGTAGCAGGTAGCTTGCCTGAGGCTCGTCGCGTCCTCGACCCACGATGCGGACGCCATCGATTGGGCGAGGTCAGAAGGTCTACGGATTGAACAACTCTTGCATCTAGGGTGCGTCGAAGCCAGCGGGCAACGGAAGTGGTTGAGGGTGCAAGAGCCCGGTCACAATCTACTCTTCCTTTCGCGTGGAAGGCTCCAGTTTTTTATGCTCGCCATGCCAGAAGTCATAGCCTCCGGTGCCTTTTCCGCCCATGTAGTTGGGCCAGCTCTGGCGCGTCTCGACGGCTCCGTTCACGAACAGGAAAAGCGCTTGGTCGCCGATATGTCGAGCGTAGGGCAAGCCAAGTGCTGGTTGCGTGCCGAGCGCATCGGCAAACGTAGCACCGGTCATGCTGAAGCCAGAGACCGTGGTGTCATACGCGAAATCATGGAAAAAATTTCCGCCAGCAGCGTCTGCCAACAGGACCGTGGCGGAAGGGTCGAGCAGACCTTGGTATTGCATTTGGTAGAACTGATCGTACTTCCCCTGCCATTCATTGGTCAGTTTGCTGGAAATGTGCTGATTGATGCCATAGGTGCTTCCCCGCCAAAAGGCCTCCGCTTCCTGGCTAGAGTCGTGGGATACAAGGTTCTGTGAAGGGCAGGCGAAGGCGCCTGCCGGGGCCACTCTTTGATCCACTGTCAGGCCATCCATGGCCGCAACCGCATTGACCCAGCCATCTTCCCACGGGGGCAAGCCCTCGTAGGTTCTCGAATACAGGTTTAAACCCTTATGGAGCTGTCGAAGATTATCCTGACACGCGGCAATCTGACCGTGCGCAGTCACTTTGATGATCGTCGGGAGAAACAGGGAGCCGATTGACAGTAGCACCGTGACCACGATCACCAGCTCAATAAGGTTAAACCTGCGTCTGCTCATTCAGCATTTTCCGGAAGATAGTCCGCCCAGGAATTTGGCGTCTCGAAAAGTCGAAGCCGCGCGATCTTCAAGGACCGCGGAATGACCCCATTGAGCTGCTCATAGCACCAACAGGCGATATTCTCTGCGGTGGGAATGAAGGGCACCACAACGACCCGAAACTCTTCATCGCACGATTCGTAGAAGGCTCGCATCGTGGTATCCGACTCGGCCAGCATGAACCCGTGGTCCAGCACATCGTGAATGTGCTTGGTGAGCGCAGTTTTCAGGTCGCCGAAGTCATGCACCATGCCTTCTGAACTATCCCCCTGCGTGGCAATCACAGCCCCGCGCACGGTCAGCTCAAGCCGGTAGCGATGGCCATGAGGATTTCGACACTTACTCTTGTGATTGGGCACACGGTGTCCCATGTCCCACTCGATAATTCTGGTGATTTGTGTAGTTCCGTTCATCAGTCCCGCACATTGCGTTTGAAGAATGTCGTACCCTACGCGGCAAGCCGCCGTTCGCAAGACCGGACCATCAACCTGTCGATCCTGAATGTCGCCAAGCTAAAGCACGTAAGCTTGTGGCCGGAGCTGGTTGGGACTCATCCACGTCCTCTGGCCGTTGCGCATCAGATCACGCACACCGCCGATGTGCAGGCCAATCACCTCCACATCCGGCTTCTCGTCTCGCTGAAGCAGAAACTCACCGCCAGGTCCGACCACATAGCTGCCACCATTGTGTCGGCTGGTATCGTTTACCAACTCGATAAACATCTGGTTCCCCGCGGCACGACATTGTTTGAATCGCTCGCTATGAGCTCAGATTACATCACACTCAAGGTCTTGGGTTTCCCCAGCCATCGGGCAGACCACAAGTTCCGCCCCGAACTGCTTTACTCCCCTTGTTTGAGCGTTCGACCGATTGTTTCCCCCAGTCCGAGGGAGCGGTGCGCTCCTTGGTCGCTAAAGTTGTGACCTTCCAACGTTAGACGTACACCCTTGCAGAGGGACTGTTTCGCTTCGCGGGGCTGCCTGTGGCGGTCTCTCGTTCCGAGCGCCGCCATTAAAAACTGAATGGCTCGAAACGAGGCTGCGGTGTGGCTCATAGTGGTTCACTCGGTGCATTGTGTTGAGTCTGTCCCTGCTCGGGTGCGTGCCGCTTCGCCTGCTTAGCTGGCTTGCGGACATTGGCATTCGACCTGCTTGGTACTGGTGCACAGTTTTTTAGAACCAACCGGAGAGGCCCAGAGATGGACAAGCCAAGCAACCAGAAACCGCAACTGATCAGGCTCGAAGACCTGCTACCCAAGGCAAATGTCAAGGGCAGCGGATCTGGCGGCGTGATTTTCGGGGCTGAGCGCAAGCAGCGCGATCAGTCCACCAACAAGTAACCCCAAGAGAGAGACCATGAAC